>Ga0209643_1000850_pt1 | contig 38035 bp, 35 predicted proteins | sample AutmiccBRH37_all_FD_187383 | JGI IMG/M metagenome (GOLD analysis project Ga0209643, IMG submission 187383) | Deep subsurface microbial communities from Mt. Terri, Switzerland - Autotrophic microbial communities BRH/37_all (SPAdes) (version 2) | ecosystem: Environmental > Aquatic > Deep...
GCGGGTGCAAAGCCGGCAGGGCAGGCAATCATGGGTGCGGGAGAAAAAAGGCCGCGCCAGCCTGTGCGATGACTCAAATTCAGTGGTTCGCGCGGGCGACCGCCGGTCGCCCCTACAACGGGCACCGCGACTATCACGATGTCCATTCGCCCCGGAATTGACCGACATTACGCATCGGACGAGCACAAGGTTCGCTCTCGAGGAAGAACGATGTTCCATTTCTGAAATGCGGCCCATACGCAAATGCGATTGCCCTGGGCTTCACAAGCGTTCATCTTGACAAGCCCCATCGATCTTTTTTAAGGTACACGGTTGTCTGGTACCCATTTTCCTGCACACGCTCAAAGGAGAAGCGATACGTGGAAGCGTTGACCCGACGGATCGAACAGCAGCATGTGCTGGTCGATCGCATCCGTACAGAAATAGGCAAAGTTCTCATCGGTCAGCAGGATTTGATCGACGGACTGCTCATCGGTCTTTTCGCGAAAGGCCACATTCTCATCGAAGGCGTGCCCGGCCTTGCCAAAACCAGTGCGGTCAAGGCTTTGGCGGAAACGGTACGGGCCGACTTCAAACGGATTCAATTCACACCCGATCTGCTGCCCGCCGACCTGATCGGCACGGAGATTTACCGTCCCAAAACGGGCGACTTCATCGTCAAAAAAGGCCCCTTGTTCAACAACATCATTCTGGCCGACGAAATAAACCGGGCGCCATCCAAGGTCCAGTCCGCGCTGCTCGAAGCCATGCAGGAACGTCAGGTGACCATCGGCGAAACCACCTTTCGCCTGGCGGATCCATTCTTGGTGCTGGCCACGCAGAATCCGATCGAACAGGAGGGCACCTATCCATTGCCCGAGGCCCAGGTCGACCGCTTCATGCTAAAACTGCTGATCGATTACCCGGACAGAGCCGAGGAGAAGCTGATCATGCAGCGCGTCGGTTTCGAATCGCCGGCTCAGGTGGCAGCTGTTCTGGCGCCGGAACAGATCGACACCGTCGGCGCATTGATCAACGATATCTATATGGATGACAAACTGCGCGACTACATCGTGGAACTGGTCTTCGCCACCCGCGAACCCGCGAAGCTGGGCCTCGACATTGCCGAATACATCCAATACGGCGCCTCGCCGCGTGCCACTATTTTCCTGAGCCTGGCGGCTCGGGCACACGCCTTTTTGAACGGCAGGGCTTATGTCACACCGCAGGATGTCAAAAGCATCGCCCCGCTGGTGCTGCGCCATCGCATCATTCCGACCTACGAGGCCGAAGCCGAAGATATCACCCCCGATCAGATCGTCGCCCGGCTGTTTGATGCTGTGCCGGTACCGTAAGCCGTTGGCCCGTTTACCCGTAAATGGGGAAGTTTCTGACACCATATTCCGGAAACGCAAGTTAACGGACAACGAATAACCGGGCAACGGATTAACGGCCCTTTTGGGCAAACAACCTGACGAACCAACCGGCAAACGGACCCATGCTTCCCCACGACATCATCAAAAAAATCAAAAAAGTTCACATTCGCACCGGGCGCATGGTCAACACCCTCATGGCCGGGCAGTACCGGTCGGTGTTTCGCGGGGCCGGCATCGAATTCGAAGAGGTGCGCGACTATGCGCCCGGCGATGAGGTCAAGAGCATCGATTGGAAGGTATCGGCGCGCCTGGGCAGGCCCTTTATCAAACGCTACCGCGAAGAACGCGAACTGGTCGTTATGCTGCTCGTGGATTTGAGCGCGTCCGGACGTTTCGGTACCCGGCCGGAAAGCAAACAGGAGCTCGCCGTGGAAACCGCGGCGATCCTGGCATTCAATGCCATCCGCAGCAATGACAAGGTTGGCGCCATCTTGTTTACCGACCAGGTGGAACGCTATATTCCGCCCAAAAAAGGCAGCGGTCATGTCTGGCGGGTCATTAAAGAGATCGTCACGCATGCGCCCCAGCATCGCGGCACCGATATCGCCGGCGCGGTGGCTTTTCTGGCCAGGGTATGCCGTAAGCATGCGGTGGCCTTCGTCATTTCCGATTTTCTGCTGCCGCGCGGCGGTATAGTGGTCGACCGCGCCATGCGCGCGGTCAGCCGCAAACACGAACTGATCCAGATACGCATCAGCGATCCGGGGGAATTCGTCCTTCCACCGGCGGGAATCGTCCGCGTGCGGGATCTGGAAACCGGCCGGCAGATGCTCCTGGATGCCTCGCACGCCGGCACACGCACGCTGTACGAGCGGCGTTGCCGGCAGGCGTTTAAGGCGGTCGGCGACCAGTTCAAGGCCGCCGGCCTGGACTGCATCGAAATTCGCACCGACCACTCGGCCGCTGATGCCCTGACCCGGTATTTTCGCCTGCGGGAAAAACGTAAACGATGAGCGACAGTACCATGACCGATCCGGCCGGCATGGCCGACATCCATGACATCAAGCCCATTTTGACGGTTGCCGCGGACTGGCACTGGCTGATTTGGGCAGTGGGGGGCCTGCTCCTGCTGATCGCCGCCTGGATGATCTGGCGACGTTGGCGACGGCGGCCGCGCCACCCCGAAACGGCGCCCGCGCCGCCCAGTCCCGATGCCGAAGCATATCTTCAATTGGACAGGCTGGCGGTTGCGGGGACCGTTGACGGCAAGCAGTTCTATTTTCAGTTGTCGGCCATCCTGAGGCACTATGTGGAACGGCGTTTTGCTTTTCAGGCCGCCGAAATGACGATCGAGGAGTTGCTGCCCCGCATGGCAACCTTGGCGCTCGATGCGGATCTGGTCCGCGCTTTCGAACGGTTCTGCCAGACCGCCGAACCGATCAAGTTCGCCGACGTCGTCGGTGAGCCCGGCGGCATGTCCCACGACCTGGCATTTGTGCGCGACTTCGTGGATCGCACAACCCAGATCGACGCGCAAACCGGTCCCCCCAGCCAAGAAGGGGATTGCGGCCGACCGCCGCAATAATGGATACCAGGGAGAGAAAAATCGCATAATGTTCCGCTTTGCGACCCCATATGCTTTTGCGCTGCTGGCGTTGATTGCACCGCTCGTCTGGCTGCGGCGGCGCCAACGCGAACCAGCCATGGCTGTTTCCAGCCTGCATGCCGCGGCCGGCCTGCCGCGGTCGCCCGCCTTGATCTTGCACCGGCTGTTACCCCTGCTGTATTATCTCACCCTGGTACTGCTGGTCACGGCCTTGGCACGCCCTCAATGGGGCACACAGCGCATGCCGCTTGATACGCACGGCATCAATATCGTGCTGGCCCTGGACCTGTCGGAAAGCATGGCGGCCCTTGATTTCACGCACGACGGCCGGACCATCGACCGCCTGTCAGCCGTCAAAGAGGTGGTTGGCCGATTCATCGCAAACCGCGTCAGTGACCGCATCGGCATGGTGGTCTTCGGCAGCCAAGCCTACACGCAGCTGCCGCTGACCCGCGATTACACCACCATCGCCGCGATTCTGGAACGGTTGCAGATCGGTGCGGCCGGTCCCGCTACGGCCGTCGGAGACGCCATCGGAATATCGGTCAAACGGTTAGCCGATATCGAAAGCCGCTCCAATGTCATTATCTTGCTCACCGACGGCCGCAGCAACAGCGGCGAACTGGATCCCCAGGCCGCGGCCCGTATTGCGCATCAAAAAGGAATCAAAATACATACGATCGGCGTGGGCAGCCAGGGCAAAGCGCCGTTCCAGGTTGACCACCCGATTTTCGGTCGGCGCTATATCTACCAGTCAGTGGATCTGGATGAAGGCACGCTGCAGGCGATTGCCGATGTCACCGGCGGCTTGTATTTCCGGGCCGAAAACCTGGAGGGCCTGCGCGAAATCTATGCGACGATCGACGCCATGGAAAAAACCGACATCGAAATCCAAACATTTGCCGAATACAAGGATCTGTATCTCTATTTGCTGCTGCCGGCCTTCGCCGGCCTGGCCCTGTGGATCATCCTTAAAAACACCCGATTTCTGAGTATCCCGTAATATGGAGGAAACCTAAAATGACCCGACGTTCAACGAGCCGCTTTCCACGATGCCCTTTGGCCTTTTTTTAAAATGACTTTCGCCCACACCGAAATGCTTTTCATGCTCTGGGCCGTGCCCCTGCTGGTGCTGGCTTACGCGTATGGCCGGCGCAAACGCAAAGGGGTTCTGCGGGCGTTCGCCGATCGACGGGCCCTGCCCCTGCTGGTTCCGCAGGGCCTTACGGCCCGGCGACGTCTGCGCGCCGCTCTGATAGTGATCGCCGCCCTGTTGCTGGTCGGTGCCATGGTCGGACCGCGCTACGGGTTTCAATGGCAGGAAACCCAACGGCGCGGTGTGGACCTGATCATTGCCCTGGACTGCTCGCGCAGCATGCTGGCGGCAGATATCCAGCCCACGCGACTGGAACGCGCCAAGCGCGAAATCATCGACCTGCTGGCCATGCTGCAGGGCGATCGGGTTGGATTGGTGGCCTTCAGCGGAAGCGCATTTCTGCAATGTCCGCTGACCATCGATTACGCCGCCTTCGATCTTTTCCTTTCTGTACTGACACCCGACTACCTGCCGCTGGGCGGCACCGATCTCAACGCCGCTGTACGGACCGCGTTGAGCGGGTTCGCTCCCGACAGCCCCGCCGACAAAGCCATTATCCTGATCACCGACGGCGAACAGACCGGCCGGGGCGACCCTGAAGAGGCCGCGTCCGCCGCACAAGCGGCCGGCGTGAAACTTTTCTGCATCGGCGTGGGCACAAGCCAGGGTGGACCGGTGCCGACCCACGAGGGGTTCAAGAAAGACGCCGGCGGACAAATTGTGCTCACGCGTCTGGACGAAAGCCTGCTCACGCGCATGGCCGTGACCACCGGCGGCAGCTACGTGCGTTCGGTGGCCGGCGACATGGACCTGGAGGCAATCTACCGCGACCAGATCCGCGGCGGCATGCAGACGGCGACGCTGGAAGCCGGCCGCAAAAAGGTGTGGGCCGACCGTTACCAGTGGCCGCTGGCAATGGCTATCCTGCTCCTGATTGCCGCCCAAGCCATTGCGCCAGCCCACAAGACGCTGCTTTCCCTGGTCCTCGCCCTGGCCGTGCTGGCCTCAGCCGCCCCCAGCCAGGCCAGCTCCCTGCGCAAAGGGTACGAGGCCTACCGCCAGGAACGGTATGCAGAGGCTCTCGAGCAGTTTGTGGCCGGACAGATTGAAGATCCGGACAATCCCGAAGTGCTGTACAATCTCGGCAATGCCTATTATAAAAACGGTGACTATGCGGCCGCCGAGGCACATTACAGCCAGGCGCTTTCGCGCGCCTCCGAGGATCTCAAGGCCCGCATCCTGTACAATTTGGGCAATACCGCCTTTCGCCAGGATGCGCTGAACGAAGCGGTTCGGAACTACCAGGCCGCTTTGCAGCTGGCCCCCAACGATCTTCAGGCCCGGGAGAATCTGGCTTTCGTGGAAAAACGGCTGCAGGAACAGCAACAGCAATCGTCACCATCCGGCGCGTCGGGGCAGGCCTCCGAATCGAAGGAACCGCCTGCGTCGCAGCCCCCGGCGCAAACGCAGGACGAAACGCCTCCCGAGGCGCAACGACAGGGTTCGCCCCAGGAAAGCGAACACCCCAAAAAGTCTGAACCGGCGGGCGATCCCGGGACGGATGGCGCACAACAAGAAGAACCAGCCAAGAGGTCGCAACCGGCCGAAGGTCGCAATGGCACCGCCACGCAGGCCCAGCCGATGGCCGATCAGCTTCTCGACCGTCTTAAAGATGAGCCGGGAAGGGCCATGATGCCCGCTTACGGGCGACAGCCGGTGGACAAGGATTGGTAGTGAAAAGTACAGGATCAAAAAATAATAACCGGTCGCAAGAGCGTGCCGGCGCCATTCTGACCGTGTTGCGGAGTTGTCTTCTGGCCGGGATACTGCTGACCGTCTGGGTATCGCCCGGGCTGTCGCAAACCGAGGCCGACAGCGCCGTGTCCATCCGTGCGCATGTGGATCGCACCCGGGTGGTCCCTGGCGAAGCGCTCCAGTTCAACATCACGATCGAGGGCGGCGAAGGGACGGTGGACCTGCAGGAACTGCCCGATTTCACGGTTTTTCCCCAGGGCACCAGCACCAGTGTGCGGATTATCAACGGCAGCGCCGCGCGCCGCGAGACCCACACGTACCTGTTGATTGCGCAACGCTCCGGGCAGCTGCTCATTCCTGCCCTGACCGTGCAGGTCCAGGGCCAGGCGCTGCAGACCGATCCCATTGCCATTGCGGTGACCCCCCAGCCGGACGCTGCCGGCACCGAACACAAGGAGGTGTGGGTGGAAAACGCCGTCTCCGATCCGCAGCCCTTTGTCGGCCAGCCAATCACCTATACCTTTACGCTCTACCAGACCGTACGCGTGACCAACGCTGCTTTTCAACCACCGGCCTTCGATGGTTTTTCGGTCGAAGAGATTCAGGAGCGCGACTCCGAACGCACGGTGGTCAATGGACGGGAATGCGTGATGACGCGTATCCATTATATCCTGATACCCAGCCAGACCGGCGACCTCACCATCGCACCGGCCGCTTTGCAGTTGGGCATCGTGCGTGCCGACGTGCAACGGCGGCGCACACCGTTCGACGATTTTTTCGATGATCCTTTGCTGAACCGCAACCGCGTGGAGACCAAAGTGCTGCAAACCGCGCCGCTCACCGTGCAGGTCAAGCCCCTGCCCCCCTATGCCGGGTCCACGCCTTTTTCCGGTCTGGTCGGGCGTTTTACCATGAACGCGGCCGTGCAGGACACCGCGCTGAACGTCGGCGATTCGACCACCTTGACCGTCACGGTGCAAGGCCAAGGCAACATCATGGATGCACGCGCACCCGCGCTGCACCTGCCCGATAGCATAAAAACCTATGCCGATGCGCCTACCGAAGAGATCCGGCGCACGGCCGAAGGCTACAGCGGCAAAAAAATGTACCGGACCGCGCTGGTGCCGCTGCAGGCCGGCACCACCGAACTGCCCGAAGTGCGCCTGGCCTACTTCGATGTGGCCCAAGCGGACTATCGTATCCTGACCGCACCTTTGCCTGCGCTGCAGGTGCAGCCGGGCGCCGGCGAGCAGGGCACCGCCCCGGCCGTTGGCGCAGATGCGCGAACCACGCGCCAGCAGTCGGTCGCTTTCACCGGCCGCGACATCCTGCCCCTCAAAGAGGGTGTGGAGGCGCTGCAGTCCCATCAGCCGATGGCCTGGCCATTTTTTCTGCTCTGGATCGCAGCGCCGGCTGCGGCTTTCGGCATTCTGATGACCGTCCAGCACCTTTTCCGGCGCGATGACAGCACAGGCGCGCGCATGCGAAGTAAGATACGCCAGACCCTCACGGCCGCCCAGGCCACAGAGGCGCGCGAGCCCTTTTTGAGTGCGCTATACCAAGCCCTGGTCACGGCCATACACGCCCATGCCGGACGCGAGGGCGGCGCCTTGACGTGGAAAGAGGCCCAGGCCTTGTTGTGCGGCGCGGGCACCGATGCCGCGACCGCCGCCGAAGCCGCCGACCTGCTGACCGCCATCGAGTCGATCAAATTCAGCGGCGCACCGCTCACGCCCGACATACACCGGGATCTGCTCGATCGCACACGCCGGATGGCAAGGAGGCTGGCCGCATGAGGCGCACCCGACGATGCACACTGGTCTGGGCGGCACTGACCGCCATGCTGCTATCCCACATCCCCTGCGGCGCAAGCGAGCCGGCCCGCACCTTTTTCGATGCCGTGGAAGCCTACAAATCCGGGGATTATGGCGCGGCCGCAGAACAGTTCGAGTCCATCGCACGCACGGGCGTGCGCAATGGACGGCTTTATTACAATCTCGGAAATGCGTATTTAAAGGACAATCAGCTCGGACCGGCCGTCCTGTGGTATGAACGGGCCATGATTTTAATGCCCAAAGACCCGGATCTGCTTTTCAATCTGACCCACGCGCAATCGCTGACCCGCGATGCCCCCGAAGAACTGCATTCTCCCTTGATGCGAATCTTGTTCTTTTGGAAGTATCAACTCAGCGCGCAGGCGATCATTTACCTGGCCTTGGGCTTCAATCTGCTTTTTTGGATGCTGCTCGGCCTCCAGCGATGGCTGCACCGCCGCGGTTTGGCGCGCGCCATCTTGCTTGTGGCCGGAGCCGCACTGCTGTTCAGTGCCACGGCCGGATTCAATTACCTCGAAGCCGGGCAGGCGTCACGAGCCATCGTGCTGGCCGAGTTGGTTGCGGTGCGATCCGGTCTGGAACCGAACTCGACCGAGTTGTTCATCCTGCACGCCGGCGCCAAGGTCAAGGTGCTCAAACAGCGCAACGCGCACTACCAGGTCCGGTATGGCGCCGACAAAATCGGCTGGGTGGACCAAAAAGAGATCGGGCTGATCTAATCAGCCAGGTCACGTGCCACGCGGAGGAGAACCGATGACGAGGCAGCCCGATACCCCGCCGCCCATAACGGTCTCATTCAGGCAAGCCCTTAAATTCTGGACCAAACTGGGCTTTATCAGCTTCGGTGGGCCCGCCGGGCAAATCGCCATCATGCACGAGGAGATCGTGACGCGTCGACGCTGGATCAGCGAAAACCAGTTCCTGCGTGCCTTGAATTTCTGCATGTTGCTGCCGGGCCCCGAGGCTCAGCAGTTGGCGACCTATATCGGTTGGCGGTTGCATGGCACACTGGGCGGCATCGCGGCGGGCGGGCTGTTCGTGATCCCCTCCATTTTCGTCATGCTGCTGCTGAGCTACCTGGCCGTGCGGCATATCGATATACCGGCCGTGGCCGCCGCTTTTTACGGCATCCAGCCGGTGGTGGCCGCCGTGGTGGTCGAAGCGGTGCTGCGCATCGGCCGCAAGGCCCTCCGGCATCGCGCCCTTTACGGATTCGCCGCCCTGGCCTTTGTGGCCCTTTTTTTCTTTAAAGTGCCGTTTCCATACATCGTCGCCGGAGCCGCCGCTGGCGGACTGCTGCTGCGGCAGTGGCTGCCGCAGGTGTTCTGCAAGCATACCTTTGACCCTGCAACGGCCACTTGCCGGCCGGAAACCGACCCATCCGCCGGCCGAGCCCGCAGCGCCCCTTCGGTGATCCATGTGCTCCGGGTGTTTCTGATTTGTCTGGGGCTGTGGGCGGTGGTGGTGGGCGGGGTGTGGGCCTGGCGCGGATTCGAAGATACCCTGACCCAGATCGCCCTGTTTTTCACCAAAGCGGCCTTCGTCACCTTTGGCGGGGCCTATGCCGTACTGAGCTATATCACCGATGTCGCTGTAGGCAACGGTTGGCTCAGCACCGAACAGATGCTCATCGGTCTGGGACTGGCCGAATCCACTCCCGGCCCGCTGATCATGGTCACCCAGTTTGCCGGTTTTCTGGGGGCCTGGAACCTGCCCGGAGATCTTGCGCCGCTTACGGCCGGCATTATCGGCGGACTGCTGACCACTTATGTGACGTTTCTGCCCTGCTTCTTTTTCATCTTCGCCGGAGCCCCCTATATCGAAACCATGGCCGGAAATCAGCGCCTCCAGGCGGCGCTTACCGGCGTGACCGCGGCGGTGGTCGGCGTCATCCTCAACCTGGCCGTATGGTTCGGAATCAAGGTTATGCTGCCGGATGGGGCTATCGACTTTTTCGCACTGTTATCCGCCGCGACCGCCCTGGTCTTCATCCTGAAATGGCATGTCCCCATTCATTTTCTGGTGCCTGCCGGCGCCGTAGCAGGCGTGTTATGGCAGATGGTTTAATGGCGTATGCTGTGTTACCATTCAGAGGGTAAAATAGGAGCGATACCGTATGCTGGGCCCATCCGATCATTACTGCAGCGGGATCATCATCGCAGATGACGCCCGGTTTCGAAGTATCCACACACCCGCCCCGGAACCCGGCGACCTTGGCTGGCTGGACGACATCCTGGCGGTATTCGCCCGCGTGTTCGACGACATCGTCCTGGTGACAGGCAACCCGGCAACCTATATGATGGCCTACGATGGGTTGATTGTCAGCGACCACCACGCCCCATGCAGCCTGTGGAGCGGCATCCAGGCCGGCCTTTTTACAGCGCGGCATGCACATGCCTTCGTCACGGTTGGCGGCCAGCCCGTTTCGGAGAAGATGGTGCGCCTCTTTCTGGACGCCGTTGCACCGCGCTACGATGCCGTGCTGACCGCAGGTGTAAACGGCCCGCTATCCGTGCCGGGCGTGTATGCTAAGAATTGCCTGAAGCCTCTGGGGCGCCAACTGTCGCAAGGTGAACGACAGAAAGACCGATGGCTGCATCAAATCCGCGTTCACACCCTGGCGCAGGAGACGCTGCGCACATGCGACCCGCTTTGGCAACCGTTTCAATAAGCTTAGCGACGCGAAGTGATTCGATGGTGATGCAGGGCACCTTCCTTTTGATAGGTATCACTCCTGCGCAAACATGGTTTTATATCTTCCCGTGAAGTCAATTCTGGTTGCGGTTTTGCGCAGTTTTTTCAATTGGATGCTGAACACATCCAAGCCAAACGCATTGATATTTCTCAAGCCGTCCGTATTGACGGCGACATCTGACACATGGGCGCTGCATTTAAGCAAGGCATCGGCCAGTTCATAGGCTGATGTGCCATCAAAATCGCCCTGCAATTGAAGGTGAAACGACTTTTGGTTGGCCTTTTTCACGGATAGAATCCGGAATTTTCTTTCCATGATTTCCTCCTCAGTAGTACTGCGAAAAGCAGCACGTTCCCTCTGCGGACCCGTAAACATCGTTTCAGAAGACACATAAAAACGGCGTTATTGATCAAGGCGCCGCCTGGGCGCCCCTGCAGTAGGATCCGGACGGACCGCAAACTCAGGACCCCAAAGTAGATTGACATACTGCGTTGCAACTGTTTCTTCGTTGACCACTATAAAAATCTGCAAAGAGCGGGCCAATGAACTGGCTGATGGTTGGCACAATGTTAATACTACTACGGTTATCCTATCGCCCCTATAATGAACGGCGTATGGCCGTATTGGGAGTGCTGCGTGTGGCTCACTTTTTGCTGGAAGCTCAATAGCCGAGATACTGTCGAACCCCGGGTGTTGCTTATTGACAGTTGCATTGCCAACGAAAAGCCATTCGGTTATTGGTAACCAGGATAGCATCCTGCACAGAAAATTCTGTGGAATGAACCACGACATGTAAAATCGGCTGACACATCGTAAACGTGTCCGTCGGGTATCCGTCGGAGCCAACGTCGCAAGGCATTCAAAATGACCATCTTGAACAAGCTTCCTTTTCTGAGTAAAAAAGCCGCGGCCAGCGGCGCCTCCCGTGAAAAGCTGATGGCCGTCTTCCGCCACAAGTATGCAAATTTCCAGACGCTGCTGGAATCCAACACCGAACTGCTCAAAATCATATCCGACATCGAGGAGAAATTACGCGGTCAGAGCGTATTTGGCCTGTCGTATATCGACGCCCAGACCATGCGCAGCATATTTCACAGCGCGCGCATGGTTCACTGCCTAGAAAACATGTCAGGGCGCGCTTATCCCGTACTGACGAAAACACTTTCGGATATTCATCAGAAAATAAAAATCGAAAAAAGTGATGTCGGAACTATTCAGGTGCCCGGGACGGATTTCACATTGCCTTACGACCGTATCGGGCAGAAGACAATCGAGCAGGTGGGGGCCAAAAACGCCAACATCGGAGAGATTGCCGACAAACTGGGAATCCCTACGCCACGCGGGTTTGCGATAACAACGGCGGCGTTTCGGCATTACATCGATGCGAATGATCTGGCCCAGACCATTGTACGCATGAAAAGCAAGGCCGATCTCATCGAAGCGGAAACCATCCTGCAAGTCAGTGAGGAGATTCAGAGCCGGATCCTGGCCGCTGAAGTTCCGCCCGACTTGGCCGCAGAGATCCGCCGGGCGCACAGCCGTTTGGCCGACACCATCGGAATCGATCGCAATGCTTTGAACATTTCCATGCGCAGCAGTGCGATCGGAGAGGACAGCGCCCTGTCGTTCGCAGGCCAGTACTTGACCGTGCTCAATGTCACCCCCGACAGGATCCTCGATGCGTACAAACGCATCCTCGCCAGCCTGTTTGCACCGCATGCGATTTCATACCGCCTGCACATGGCCATCACTTTTCAAGAAGCGGTCATGGCTGTCGCGTGCCAGGAGATGATCAAGGCCACAGCCAGCGGGGTCATGTACACCCACAATCCGGTCAATCCCATTCAAGCCCGGATGATGATCAAAGCCGTCCACGGTTTGGGGCCTTATGCCGTCGATGGTATTGTGCCGCCGGATACATTCATCTTCGACAAACAAGACCCGCCGCAGCTTGTCGAATCCAGGACGGAGAACAAGCACAAGCGACTTGTCGCGACACCCGCCGGCGGGCTTCTGGAGCAGGCGATCTCGCCGGAAGAGGGCCGCTTGCCCTGCTTGAACGCACAGCAGGCGAAGCTTCTGGCTGAATATGGACTGCGCCTGGAAGCCTATTTCGGAATGCCCCAGGATGTGGAATGGGCCCTGGACGACCAAGGCTGCATCGTCATTTTACAGGCCAGGCCGCTGCGCGTCGAAACAATGGAAGCGGGGGGGCCCAAACGGCCCAATGATCCTATTGCCGGATACCCCATCATACTGGAATGCGGCGATATCGGTTGCGCCGGTGTGGGCTGCGGGCCGGTTTTTCACGTGTCCACGGAATCGGATTTGGCGGCATTCCCCGACGGAGCCGTCCTGGTTTCCGCAAATGCCTCGCCTCAATTCGTGATGGCCATGCCCAAAGCCAAAGCCATTCTAACCGATTCAGGCAACATTGCCGGGCACATGGCGTCACTGTCCAGGGAATACATGGTGCCGACCCTGCTGAATTTAAAGCGGGCCACCAAAGCGTTGGCGCCAGGCACCTTGGTGACCGTCGATGCCTTCAATGCCCGCATCTACCTTGGACACGTTGTCGAACTCACGGATGCCAAATTCCAGTGGCGTGGCGTCATGCATCAAAACCCCGCTTATCATGCGTTGCGGCGCCGGGCTGACCTGATCTTACCGCTGAATCTGAAAGACCCCAAATCTCCCCAGTTCGCCCCCGCGTACTGCCGTACCATTCACGACATCATGCGCTATATCCATGAAAAATCTTATGAAGAGATCTTCCAGTTGGGAGACTTGGTCACGGACCGTGGCCAACTGTCAGTCCGCTTGAAAGCATCGCTGCCGCTGGACTTGTACATCATCGATTTGGGTGCAGGACTCAAGGTGGATGCTACCCGCGTAACCGAAATCACCCGCGGCGATGTGCTCTCCGTGCCATTCGCCGCCCTGCTCGACGGCATGCTGCGCGATGACTTGCGCAGTCACGAGCCGCGCCCCATCAATATCGGCGGATTCTTTTCAGTCATGGGTCGCCAACTGTTGACCCCGCCCAATGTAGCCGCAGAGCGTTTCGGCGATCGCAGCTATGCGATCATTTCCGATCGCTATCTCAATTTCAGTTCGCGCGTGGGGTATCACTACAGCGTTCTGGACAGTTATTGCGGCAAAACAGCGGCCAAAAATTATATCAACTTTCAATTCAAGGGGGGCGCAGCCGACGAAACACGACGCAGCCGACGCGCCCGCATGATTGAAAATGTGCTGATCTCGATGGGGTTCCTGGTCCATACCATCGCCGATCAGGTCACTGCGCGACTGTCCAAGCAACCGACGCCGCAAATATGTGAGAAACTAGACATCCTCGGCCGCCTGCTCATCTTTACGCGTCAAATGGATATGCTGATGCACAACGAATCGCAGGTCGAAAAAATGGCTGAATGCTTCCTGAGCGGCAACTATACGCTGGATGCGCGTGAAAACCGGCCGCCGGCCTGCCGGTAGAGGCCGTCCGCCCCATAATCGGCCATTGAATTTCGAGCGGGCGCACTGAAGGATCGCAGATCATTCCCGATGATCAATGGCCCCCACGGGGCAGGTGCACATAACCATCGGGGCGCATCGCGCTCTTAAGCGCTGCCCGGCCCTGGATAATGTCCGGCGTGACTTTCTCCACGACCATGTCGGCCACCTTTTGAAATGTTGGATCGACCAGGTCCAATGTGTCGCCAACAGTAATTTTGCCGCGACTGGCGAGGTCGGCAATTCCCGCCGTAATTTCCCAATGGTCTTTGCGACGGGCCATTTTGATAATGGGTACCAATCCTTGACCCATCAGGCGGACTTCCTGGAGGGTGGATATCCGGAAGGATACGATCAGGGCGGCGATCAACACTGGCAGACTGGTTATTGAAAGCCACCAGGGCGCTATGCCCAGCAACTTGCGGGTGATGGAAAGATAACTGGCCCGCAGGGCTTGTTCTGAATCGAAAATCATCACCTTCAAAGTCGCTGATTTTTCCGGTGTGCTTTCGAATGCGCTGAAAACCTGCAAATCATAGGTCCCCGGCGTTGCACCCAACGGCGCTTCCAGGATGCCGCGCCACACGCGGCCTTTGGCTTCGACGACCTGCAACCGGAAAACGGGTGCTTTTGTGAAATAGCGCACCTCTGCTGCCTCGCGGACCGGAGTGGCCAGATCGCCGCTGACCGCCTGATGTGTGCCGACCAACACCTGCAGCACGTTTTTGGGCTGCAGGTGGCCGGATACAAAGGTGTCGATGACCGATAACAGGAAGATAATCCCGACTACCGCACCGAAACGGGATACCAGTCGACGGGATTGTTGGAGTGACAGGATCATATGTTTCACTCCACCCGAGCGGGCACATTCGCTTGCAAGCGACGCACCACGATACGACTCGCCACCATCGTCACGACGCACATCGGTAGAAAAGTTTTCAAAAAGACGACCGTTAAATTTGCGGGGTCCTGCTGCCCCAGGTACATGCTGATGGTCAACTCGATCAGCAGCAGCACGTTCATAAGCACCACAACCACGCGCTGTTTGCGGTTAAGGCGCTCCTCGGGCGGAATCTGACGCGGTGTAAACATAATCGTTTCTCCGGCACTTGCTTGAACTTAGGTACATGTGAGAGGCCCGCCTCAGGCTGGCCTCTCACATGCCCGATTATTTCTTCCTTAAATCCTGCTTGGAAACATTCATCACCCGCAGCGCGGATTTTGCTTCTGCCTTGGGCACCCAAGCCAGGCGCAGAATATCGCCGGGTTCGGGTGCAATGCCGATCATTGCGTCGGTCACATCGAAGACTGTTTGTACGCCGGTCGACATTCCGTATGGATGTTCATCGCTGAATTGGAGGTCATATTCTTCCAAGGTGATCTGGTGCGTACCCCGGTCGTAGTCTATACATTTGCCTTGGCTGACTTCCGCGGCCGTGGCGCTTCCGACCATCAGGGCAACACTGATCGCAAAAAACGTCAGATAAAACAATTTGTTGGGTTTCATGGTAGTGCTTCCTCCTTGATCGCAGTTGGCTATAGCGCCTGTTCGCGGGCCTTTTTGTCGCGCAGTTCCTGGGCCGCCCCTTTAAACATGATGCCCATGATGTAGAGGCAAATCACGCCGATGGTGCCCAGAATCAGGACTGCAGCCGGCGTTTCATATTTAAATTGTTTCAAGATAATCGACACCATGCAGCACAGCACGGCCACGCCGAATGCGATGCGGATGCCATAGCCCTTGGCATACTTGGTGGCCACAGTACCGATCTGGGCGCCGATGGCCGCACCGGTCAGCATCACAAAAACGGCGACCAACTCGATGCGCCCTTTCAACGTGTAGGTAAAGGCGCCATACAGTCCGGAAATCATGACTTCGAACAAATCGGTGCCCACGGCGATATGGGTGGGGGCGCCGATGAAGTAAATCAGGGCCGGCATGCGCAGCAGGCCGCCGCCGATTCCCAGGAAGCCGGCCAGGATGCCGGTAATGAAACTGACCGAGATGGGCAACCAGGCCGAGCAGTAAATGCCGGCTGCTTTGAAGTGCATCATGGGCGGGATCTTGATCTTATGCAGCGTTTTGTACCAGGTAAACCCTTCGGTGCCTTTGTCGCCGTCGACCAGGCCCATGGCTTTCTTCTGGCGCGCTTTGGCATAATCGGAAAAGACCATTAAAGCGATCAACGCCAGAAAGCCCACATAGACCCAGCGTACGACATTGCCGACCATGCCGAGCCGCTCCAGCCACATGATCAACTGGGCACCCAGTTCGATGCCCGCCATGGTGCCCACGAGCATCACGACGCCCAACTTGTAATCCACATTGCCGAATTTTGAGTGCCGAATCGTCGATATCATGGATTTGCCGGCAATGTGGGCGATGTCGGTCCCAATGGCAAAGGCCATTGGGAATCCCAGGATATTGAGTCCCGGGGTGACCATCCAGGCCCCCCCCATCCCGAAAAAGCCACCGATCACGCCGACCGAAAATCCTATCAGCACCAATCCCGGCCAGAAGATATTCACACCGGCAATGGGCATAAACATATAGAGCCAAGAAGCATCCATACCTTTTATCCTCCTTATTAGTGTTCGACGATCTTGCGGGATTTAAGATCCAGCCCTGTACGTTCCATGATAAAATCCATCATGAAGCCCAGAGTGCAGCCCATGACCACGGTCAGCAACACGGTCCAGACTGCGAACAGCCATATATTCGTATTGTACAGATCCGAGAAATACCTCATGATCCCTTCCACCCGCCGCGTATCGGCCACCACCACGATGTTGGTCGCCTTGTCGCCAGCAGCCATGGCCAGCGACGGCAGCAGCAGCCAGGCAGCTGCGCACATTCCTGATAATCGATGAATCATTCTTTTCATTGCACGACGCCTCCTTTTTTAAGGTGTGTTAAAACCAGCCGCACACAGCTGATTTCTTGAAATCACGTCAGTCCTTGTCGTACATTGAGCAACACGCGTGCCACGCCTCTGTCAGGGTTGTTTTTCTGTACAAACAGGCAGTTATTTAAAATGGCAGTAAACCTGCCTCGGCAGTATAAACGCGACTGTTTATCAGGGTGCAAAAAAAGCCGACAGTGCTATCCCTTGCTTCAGCCATGGGGACAACCGAAACCGTGTGTTGACTGGATTTTGTAGGCACGGTAGGTTTGCGTGAAGTCATAAATACAAAAATCCCTCCATGCGCCCTTTTCACAAGGGCTGGAGGGATTTTGCGCAAAAACAGCGCAGGATGTTGGGAAGAAATGGACTTTACTAGGTGATGATCCAGACCGCCTGCTTCTTAGCCATCTGAATGACTTTGTTACTCACCCGCCCGATGAAGAAGTCCGAAATTTTATGAATGCCGCTGCGGCCCATCATGATCGTACCGATCCCCTCGCGTACGGCTTCTTCGATGACGGCCTCCGCACGGCTGCGAATTCCGGTGAGAATGCGGATCGTGACCAGATCGGGTTGCACTCCGGCTGTGATCAGACCTTCACGCAGGTGCAGCAGATGGGATTGGACTTCGGAACGCAACAGCTCCTCGGCTTCCGGCGGTAAAGACGTTTCACTGCGAATGGCATGAAAGAGGCGCAGGTGGTAATCGTGAGGGACAAGTGTTGCAGCGGCAAAATCGACAACACGTCGGGCGTAATCGGAGATATCCAAGGCCATCAGGATTTTGCCCGTAACGGGCACATCCTGACCCACCACACACAAAGGCACATCCGTGAGGGCCGAAATGAGCTTAACGGCCACACTGCCCAGATGAATATCTTTAATCAGACCGCCGCCTCTACGCCCGATCATCACTGCGCTGTATCCGTCGTGAGCCTCTTTGATAATATCGCGGGCAATGCCGACCTTTTTCTTACGTAATTTGACTTTAACCTGCGAGGCAGGAATACCGGCGTCTCTCAGGGCCACTTGGGCCTGCTCGAGAAATCCTTCACAGCGTTTTTTCTCATTGTGTTCCCAGTGCAGGACTTCACTGTACACCTTGGCAAATTGGGGATCTTTGCCCAGATCACGATAGGCCTGAGGCATGGCATTGTAGACCGTATACAGTACCAATTCGATGTGCTCCTGTTTAAACAGCTTCACCCCTCCGATATACTTGATCGTCTCGAACGATTGGCTGGAACCATCCAATGCCACCAAAATTTTTTTATTTGCCTGAAGTGCCATTTGCTCCTCCTTTGGGATCGCCACGGCTTCACCGAACCGGAATGAACCTTTGTGCCCGCATCGTATTGCGCAGCGGTCACGCTATTTAGTTTATTCGCTTTTTACTTCAAAGCGCTGCAAGACCGATGCCACGCATGGTATCCGTCTCACTGTTGCAGACGCCATGCGCATCGAAAATTTTTATACCTGATCGGCCTACGGCCGCCTGTATCCCCCTGATTTGCGGGGAGTAACGGCGGCGCACTTTAATGGCATTGATGCAGCTTAAAGGCGGAATCGCACCGATCGTGCCCTTACACCGTGTAAACCGATTTTACAGCTTTCTACGGAACACACACCAATCACGTTATACAGACAGCGCTAAGGTGAATTTTAAATGGCATGGTGCTTGCGTAATTCAAGAGGGGATTCGGGCTTAAAACTCTTTCAAAAACATGTAAGAGAAATGATGGCGATTAAAATTCACTTACCGGAATTAAACCAATCCTCAAGGACGCTGAATTGAAAAAGCAGATGTATAATTCGTTGCGGCTGAAAATCATCGGGTTGACCCTTGTGGTGTCGATCACCCCTTTGGTATTGTTGGGAATGGCCATTTACTATAGGTTCGCCCGGGCCCACGAGGCGCGCATCGAAGATCAGGTCAGGCATTTGGCCGAATCGCAAAGCTACGCGGTCGATTTTTTCCTGCGTGAACGAATCTCCCTTTTGGCCATGCTGGCCGATACGCATGGATTCGAAAAGCTTTCACAACCGGCCGCATTGTCGGAACTGTTCGAAACCATGAACCGACGCAGCGAAATGCTGGGGCTGATCGATCTTGGCGTCATCGATTGCAACGGCCAGCATACCGCGTATGTCGGCCCTTACGATCTCAAAGGACGCGATTATTCTAACGAGCCCTGGTTTGCCGAGGTAATGGCCAAAGGCAAATACATCAGCGACGTCTACATGGGCTTCCGCCGATTTCCGCACTTTATTATCGCGGTTCGCGCCCGCAATGGTCCTCAGCACTGGATTCTGCGTGCGACCACCGATTCGGACGTTTTCAACCGCCTGGTCAAGACGGCCCAATCGGGCCGGCTGGGTGATGCCTTTATCGTCAACACGGAGGGTATTTATCAGACCGCGCCGCGTTTTCAGGGAAAAATATTGGGGCAATCGCACATCGATCCCAAGAATTTCAGCCACGGCAGCACGTTTGTCGAACGACGAAGCAAAAGGGGTGCGACCGATTATTTCGCCGGCGACTGGTTGAACAATGACAAATGGTTGATGGTTATCCGCCAGGAGCTCCGCGGCCAGACAGACGGACTTGCCAAAACCCGCAACACGGAGATTATGATTATTTCTCTGGGTATACTGGCCATTATCATGACCACTATTTTCATCGCGCATTCGGTGGTCACTCACCTGGAAGAAACCGCCCGCGAAATGGACAAGCTCAATGCGCAGTTGATCCAATCCGACAAGCTTGCCGCACTGGGCAAGATGGCCGCCGGCATCGCGCATGAAATCAACAACCCACTGGCGGTCATCGGAGAAAAGGCCGGATGGATGAAGGACCTGTTACTGGAAGAGGAATTCCAGAACAGCCCCCATCTGGAAGAGTATGCGACATCGCTGCTCAAAATTGAAAGCCATGTCGAGCGGGCCCGAAAAATCACGCACAACATGCTGGGGTTTGCCCGGCGGATGGAGCCGCACCTGGATGATGTGGATATCCACCAGATATTGGATCAAACCATTGAATTACTCGACAATCACGCCCGCATCAATGGCATCAAGATCCGCAAGCACTATCATTCGGGCGTGCAAATCATCGCCAGCGACCAATCCCAGATGCAGCAAGTATTCCTGAACTTGATCAGCAATGCCATCGATGCTATCGAAAGCAACGGCCTGATCGATGTCACGACCCAGCAAAAAAACGGTACAATCGTGATTCGCATCCAAGACGACGGCCCCGGTATTCCCAAGGATCAGCAGCACCGGATTTTCGACCCGTTTTTCAGTACCAAGGCAACCGGCCGGGGCACCGGCTTAGGGTTGTCGATCAGCTACAGCATTGTCGAAAAATTGGGCGGCACGATCACTTTCGAATCTGAACCCGGAAAAGGAACAACCTTTATCGTTAGTCTACCGGCAGTGGCCCCAGAGAAAAAATGATTGCGCGCGTGCCCCCATCAACCGAGGAGTAAAATGATGCCTTTATTCAACGTTATGGTCATCGATGATGAAATCGATTTCATGGAGACGATCGTCAACCGGCTGCAAAAACGCAACCTCAAGGCCGTGGGTGTCGGCAGCGGAGAGGAAGCTTTAAAATTGATCGACCAGGAATCCTTTGATGTGATTCTTCTAGATATAAAAATGCCCGGCGGCATGGATGGCATTGAAACCCTGCGGGAAATCAAAAGGCGTCAGCCGTTGGCCGAGGTGATCCTGCTGACCGGCCATGCCTCCGTGGAGACCAGTATCGAAGGCATGAAACTAGGCGCTTTCGACTATTTGCTCAAGCCCATGAAGTTTGAAGAAGTATTGATCAAGATGGCGGCGGCTTTTGAAAAAAAGGCCTTGCACGAAGGCAAGATATGCGGCGCCAAAATACAGGAATTACGGCGGCCCGGGGATCGATGACACATCAGCGGCGCGGCGGGGTTCTCAAATTTCAGATCATATCGCAACCAGTGGCCGGAACAAAAGATGCTATGAATTGGGTATAGCTGTATGTCGACATCAAACAACGTTCAATGATATAATAGGTAAACTCAGTTTCAGAAAGTGCCACTGTGAACTGACAGGGCTCAGGAGCGATACCCACAATGCCATGGTATAAATCGACGCGCGCCAGTTATTACAAGCACCTGTTTCGCAACATGATCGTCACTATCATCGGCGTATCCTTCGTACCGGTGTTTTTAGTCAGTTTTACGATATATTATGCCTTCTTCACCGCCTACCAGGAGAAAATCAACGACCACCTGATGGCGCTGGTGGAAAACCATAAAAAGCAGATCGATTCCTTTCTAAGCAACCGTCTGGCCGACATTCTGTTTTTATCCGAAAGCGATTCGTACGGACAGTTCCGTGACCAGGCGGTTCTGGATGCCAACTTGCATTCGCTCCGCAACAGTTACGGCGGCATATTTGTCGATTTGGGTGTGGTTGATGCCGACGGCCATCAAGTCTCTTACGCGGGTCCGTTTAAATTGAGCAATGTCAATTATGCGGACGCGCTTTGGTTTAAAAAGGTGATGCGGGATCAGGTGGTCGTCAGCGATGTCTTTTTGGGGTTGCGTGGTTTTCCCCATTTCATCGTCGCCGTGCGGCGCTTTGAAGGTGATCTCCCCTGGGTCTTGCGGGCAACCATCGATTTTATCGCCTTTAACAATATGGTGGAAAATATACGCATCGGCGAGACCGGCTTTGCCTTTATCTTAAATAAAGAGGGAGAACTCCAGACCAAGCCGCGTTACAACTTCAATCCTGCCCAGGGATGCTATGGCCAATTTTTGGATTGCAGCAAACCGATCACCAGCGATATTCACATCGATGAGCGTCGGGATGAATTGGACAATGATATCATCTACGTGACGGCGCTGCTAAAAAATCGCGATTGGGCGCTGGTCTACACACAGAAGCGATCCGATGCCATGGCCGAGATGCGATGGGCCCAACGCATCTCGATTTTCATTTTCGTTTTCGGAGGCATCAGCATTGTTGCCATGGCATTTATATTGTCGTGGCGCATGGTCAATCGCATAGCGGAATCCGACCAAGCCAAAGAGATGATGAACAAGCAGGTGATCGAAAGCGGCAAACTCGCTTCGCTGGGAGAATTGGCCGCCGGCGTGGCGCATGAAATCAACAATCCGGTGGCTATCATGGTTGAGGAAGCCGGTTGGATCGATGACATTCTTACTGAACCTGAATATAAAAACAATCACAACATAGAGGAACTTCAGCGCGCGCTTAAACAGATCAACACACAAGGCAAACGCTGTAAGGATATCACCACCAAACTGTTGAGTTTTGCACGCGGCAGCGGATCGGCTATCCGGAACATGCAGATCAATGAGATTATCGAAGAGGTGATCACACTCTCTTCGCAGCGGGCCAAATATGCGAATATTGAAATGCACAGCACGCTGCAGCCCGATTTGCCCGAAATCAGAGCTTCCGAAACCGAAATGCACCAGGTTTTTTTGAACCTGGTCAATAATGCCATCCAGGCAATGGAAAAAAATGGGGGGAGCGACAGAACGATTCACTTTAAAAGTTACGTCCGAGATGGAAAAATCATTGTCGAGGTAACCGACAACGGACCCGGTATTCCTGAAGCGGTCCTCGGTCGCATTTTCGACCCCTTTTTTACGACCAAACCCGTAGGTCAGGGAACCGGTTTGGGGCTCTCGATTTGTTATGGCATCATTCGAAAAATGAACGGTGATATTCAAGTCAAAAGCACTGTCGGCGAGGGTACTCAGTTTACCATCATTTTTCCGATACAATGAAATCCTAAGGGCAAGCGGGGACAGGATGCTATATTTTCGGAAATGAGTCTCAACCCTGCAGCCGTCCTTTCTTTTTCCAACAGGATGGCGATAATAATAATACCCATTAAACAGAGAAGAGGATGTATGGCGATCGCAAACATTTTACTAGTCGATGACGAAGTCCCCTTCGTGGAAGCCATGACTCGGCGACTGACCAAAAGAGACGTGGAAATTCACGCCGCTTACAGCGGTGAAGAGGCTTTGGAAAAATTAGCCCACTCCGATGCTATCGAAGTGGTCATTTTGGACATCAAAATGCCCGGAATGGATGGTATCGATACCTTGAGGGAAATCAAACGGCGCTTTCCGTTGGTGGAGGTCATCATGCTCACCGGCCATGCCACCGTCGAATCGGGCATCGAAGGTATGAAACTGGGCGCATTCGATTACCTGATGAAGCCCTGCGACATCACTGATTTGGTCGAAAAGGTGCAGGCGGCCGCACGTAAAAAACGGGACCATGAAGAAAAAATAATTCAGGCGCGCATCAAGGAAATTACGTCCCGTCGCACATAAAAGGAGTGCCCATGAAGCCAGTCGAGGGCAACCATCCACCGATTCGCCTGCTGTTGATCGATGACGAACGCGGTTTTGTTGCCACCCTTTCCAAGCGGTTGGCCAAACGCAATGTGAAAGCAACTCAAGCCTTCAGCGGTCGGGAGGGCATCCAAATATTGCGTAAGGCTGATTTCGATGTGGTTTTGCTAGACCTGAAAATGGAAGATATGGACGGGCTGGAGGTGTTGAAAATTATTAAAATTATGATACCCGATTTGCCGGTAATCATGCTGTCGGGGCATGCCTCCGAAGAAACGGCCCACAATGGAATGCGCGCCGGGGCATACGACTACCTGACCAAACCGTATGATATACAGGAACTGATCGACAAGATTGCGTCAGCCACAAAGTCTGATGACGAATAGGAAAGATGGCGCGCGCAGGGAATCTGACCCAAAAACGGAGAAGGGGCACAACACCCGCCTCCGTTTTTATTTGGGTACAAACAAGATCCGCTATGCCGGAAATGTGAATAGTGCAAACCGCCATTTCCGCGTTGCCCAGGCGATATTTAAGCGATAACCTTCCCTAATCAAAAAAGGATAAGTATCCCGGCGAGGTGCCATGCGGTATGATCCATTATTAAACGATGCGACCCCGGTAATCGATGCCTTGGAAGGTCTGTTGGTGATCGTGGATGTTAACGGGTGCATTGTCGCTTGGCGCTCCTGCCTGCATGGCGGCACCGGCTGGGTTGATCAGGCGCTGTGCGGCGCAAAGCGATGGTGGGATGTTTTCGATCCCGTCGATCCCAAAAAATTTTCCCGCAACTTTTTTCGGCAGTTTGTTCGCAATCCCGTCAAGGTTCGCCATGTGACCCGGTGGTGCAATCCGGATAACAAGCTGGTTTTTATGGAATGGGTTTTTAAACGCATGCCGGACCCTTCCGGGGATGGCTTTGTCGTGATGGGAATGGGTCAGGATATTTCCTCCCATTTGGCTGCGCAACTTAACCTGGCGCGCCAAAATCATGCGCTGGTGGAAAAGAACAAAGTAATAGCCTGCCGGTACCGCATCGCCCAATTGTCCGTGGAACCGGGACTTGCATTCGAAGATCGCCTCCGGCAGATCCTGGAAACCATTCCCCAGGCGTTTCGTTATGCCCAGGCGGTTTCGGCTCATATTGAGCTGGACGGCATATCGTATAAGACGGACGCTTTCACACCCGGCTCCAAGCGATTGATGAAAAGGGTATCCATCCAGGGCAAGCGGCGCGGCCGGGTCGAAGTGATTTATGATGATTGCAGGATAGACGCCGCCGATGAGTCGGTGACGTTTTTGCAACAGGAGAAGCGTTTTCTCGAGGCGGTCGCCCGCAAACTGGCTTTGGTGATGGAAAGAAAAGAAGCCCGCGAAGCGGAGGAAGTGCTCAAGGAGCAGATTAAACATGCCGATCGGCTGGCCACGATCGGACAATTGGCCGCCGGGATTGCCCACGAGTTGAACAATCCCCTGGCGGACATTCTCGGTTTTGCCCAACTGGTGGCCAATTCCCCTGATTTGCCGGAACAGACCTACGCGGACAGCATCAAGATCGTTCAATCGGCGCTATATGCCCGTGAAGTCATTAAAAAAATTCTATTTTTCAGCCGCCAGACCCACTTGAGAGAGACCACTGCCAATGTAAACGCCCTGGTGCGGGATTGGTTAGGTTTCATCCAACCCCGTTGCGCCCAAAGCAACATCGCATTGGTCCTAGAATTGGATCCGGACCTACCTGATATTTACGGCGATCCATCCCAACTCAACCAGGTTCTCGTCAACCTGGTGGTCAATGCCATTCACGCCATGCCCGGAGGCGGTCGCCTGACCATCATCACCAGCGCCGATGCCGAGGGGATCAGCCTGGTGGTCAAGGATACCGGCACCGGCATCAGCGAAGAGATTATCGATAAGATCTTTTTACCTTTTTTCACCACCAAGGAGGTCGACAAGGGAACGGGGCTGGGCCTTTCCGTGGTATATGGTATCGTTACCGAGCATGGCGGCAACATTTCGGTGGATAGCCGACAGGACGAAGGGTCTCAGTTTACGATTCGCTTGCCGTTTCGCTGATGTGTTCTGTCGCCGATGTGTTCAGTTCCAATTATTTTTTCTGGTTATCCATTTCGCTCCAGTGACTATTGGGAGGTGTATTCGGGATTAGCACCAGGGAGGTGATCCGGGGTGGGTGGTCCGCGCCACGTCAGCCCACACCCGTATCTCACTTGACCGAAGTGGATAACCAGATATTTCTTCTTATGTAAATGGTATAAGGTTTTAATTACCCGCAAGTGGCGGGAAAATGGTCGTTTTTACCCGGACCATCTCAAAACGATAATTCAAGAGAGAATTTGTGGGGCCGATGGACGCGAAAGATTTTAAAGTGCTGGCGGTGGATGACAATGCCAATACGCTCGAAGTCATCAAACGCAATTTGAACAAGGCCGGATACGAGGTGGTGACCTGCACCGATGTGCCGGCCGCAGTGACACTTCTGCAAGAATACCCGATTGATATCCTTATCACCGATTATAAGATGCCCAGACATGATGGTTTGGATTTGATCGCGCATGCCGGAGAAAATTATCCCGATATCCGCATGATCATGGTAACCGGCTACCCGTCCATCGACGGAGCGGTTCAGGCGGTAAAAAAGGGCGCCGATGAATACCTGGCCAAACCGTTTACCGAGAGCGAGCTTTTGGATGCAGTGGAAAAAGTCTCGCTCAAACTGTCCCGGCGGCGAAACGCCCAATCCGATATCGCACCGGCGGCTTCATTCGGCATTGTGGGTGACTCGCAGGGTATGCGGGCTATTTTCAGGTTGATTGAAAAAGCCGCCACGATGACGGCCAACGTGCTGATTTCGGGTGAAAGCGGCACCGGCAAGGAACTTGTGGCGCGCGCCATTCACTACAGCAGCGCGCGTTCAGCCGCTCCCTTTGTATCCGTGAATTGTACCGCCATACCGGAAAGCCTGCTCGAAAGTGAACTGTTTGGTCATGTCAAAGGGGCTTTTACCGGTGCCAATGAGGCGCGGGCCGGATTTTTCCAAATTGCCGATGGAGGCACCATTTTTCTGGACGAAATTGGTGATGCCAGTTTGAACTTGCAGGCCAAATTGCTGCGGGTCATGCAGAGCAAGGAATTCTTCAGGGTCGGTTCCAGCCAGGTGTCCAAAGTGGATACGCGCATTATCGCCGCCACCCATAAAAATCTGCAGGTTATGGCCAGCAAGGGCTTGTTTCGCGAAGATCTGTACTACCGTCTCAACATCATTGATATTCCTATACCACCGTTGCGCGAACGCAAAGAGAATATCCCTATATTGGTGCGCCATTTTGTGGAAGAATTTTGCCGCCAGATGGGACGACCGCCCATCACCTTTTCCGACCGCGCCCTGGAAGCACTCACCGAATACGCCTGGCCCGGCAATGTGCGCGAATTGGAAAATCTTGTTCAAAAACTGGTCGTGATGGTGGACGGGCCACGTGTCGGCATTGCCGATCTGCCCGAGACCATGCGGTTCAGTATCCGATGCGCTCCCGGGGGGCATCGACCACTGGCCCAAGTGGAACACGACCATATCCGGGCCGTGCTGGAAAGCGTGGCCGGCAATAAAAGTCAGGCATCGGCCATCTTGGGCATTGATCGCAAAACCCTGCGCGAAAAACTAAGAAGATTCGAAAAGAAATAAAACAAGAAAGTTCCGCCCGCTGTCGTATCCAAATTACCGATATGTCGTTTCGGTTCAGGCCAGCCTGCGGATGCAAAAGGTGGGTTGGGGTGTTTCGCACCACTGGTGCGCATCGTATCATTTTTCACCGTTTGCAACCTGCGCCAAAACCTGCTTTCTTTCTACCCAAAGTCCTCTATTCACGAAACATAGCCATAATCCCGGCCCCTTATCACATATCCCCGTAAGCCTATCGCCTTTGGCACACATGCTGCTTTATGCCATGGTCATCAGCCGCTCCAACGCATGCGGCAAAACAAGGAAGGTGCAGCTATGCCGATGACCAAAGTTCTTTTAGTGGATGATGAACAATCGTTTGTGGAAACGATGATCAAGCGGCTTCGCAAACGGGACATGGAGATCGTTGCCGCTTTCGACGGCCGCGAAGCATTGGCGCGGCTGGATGAGGATGACGGTATCGAGGTGGTGATCCTGGACATCCGCATGCCGGTGATGGACGGGATGGAGGCGTTGAAAGAAATCAAAAGCCGGCATCCCCTGGTGGAAGTTATCATGCTGACCGGGCACGCCACCGTGGAAACCGGCATCGCGGGAATGAAAAGAGGCGCCTTCGATTATCTGCTCAAGCCTTGCGACATCAATCAATTGATCAGCAAGGTCAACGAAGCCGCTGCGCATCGGCGCCGGCATCAGGAAAAAATCATCGAAGCGCGTATTCAGGCGATAACCCTGCGCAAACCCTAAGCTTTCGTTTCGGCCGGTGGGAGCGAACCAGGCCGGGTTACGGTTATCCGTCGATGCCGAGCTCGTGCCGCAAACAGCAATATAAATTCCTTCGGGGGTGAAGACATGGAAATATCCGATGCAGTCAAACCGCAATCATTGAATCAATGGGGGAAACCGGAGATGGGATCGTTTTGGAAGTCCAAGAATGTGCAATTGGTACTGGCGCTTGTGCTGGGAGCCATCATTCTGATGCTACCGCGCCCGGAAGGCACTCGCTTTAAAATTACAGGCGATGCTGACCGGCTGCTGCAGACCATTGCGGGCGAACAGTTTACAGTGGTACCAGTCAAGGACAAACCGGATCAATACATCCTTGAGTTGAAAAATCCGGACGCCATGGCACAGCCCGGCATCTATCTGGCCGAACAAGCCGCTGCCCTGGAAGGTCAGAATATACAGGTAGACTACATCGATGGGCTTTCACCGAAGGCCAAACGCTTTTTGGCTGTGTTGGGAGTTCTGGTGTTCCTGTTCGTGGTCGAACCGATTCCACTTGAAATAACGGCCATCCTGATCGGGGTTTTTCTGGTGCTCATGCAGATCGTGGATGTCAAAACCGCCTGGGCGCCTTACATGCATCCTGTGGTAGTGTTCATCATGTGCTGCCTGATATTGGCCATTGCCCTGGACAAAGCCGGCATCACGGAACGGTTGGGGCATTTTATTGTGAAAAGGGCCGGCACCAGTGTCACGCGGTTCACCTTCATCATCTCGATCACCATGGGTATGGCCTCTGCGTTTATGCACGATGCCGCGGCGGTTTCCGTCGGAATCGTTACCATGCTGCCGCTGATGCGGGCAGCCAATATTGAACCGCATACCAAAACAGCGAAGTTTATGCTGATTTCCCTGGCTTTTGCCTGTTCATGCGGCGGTATGGGAAGCCTGGTGGGCGGCGGACGAAATATGGTCGCGGCCGCTTTCCTGCGCGAGTTTACCGGCTTGGAAATCACCTTTATGGAATGGATCTTGTACTGTATGCCGATTGCGATGGTCACCGTGCCGGCCTCGGTATTTGTGGTCTACCTGGTCTTCCGGCCCGATCCGAACATCAAGCTACCCCAATTCGATGAAGAAGCCAAACCCTGGTCGGTTCAGGAGATTATGACCCTGAGTATCATTGGGGTGACGATGGTGGCCTGGTTGACCACCGGTTTGCATGGCATCCACTATTCGATCACCGGTATGATCGGTGTGGCGGCTCTGGTGCTGGCCCGGATTCTAAAATGGGACGACATTCATGAAAATTTGGAGTGGGGTACTGCGCTGTTCATTTTCGGAGGCGGTATATCGCTGGGGTTGGCCATGGGGTTTTCGGGTGCGGCGGATTATTTTGCCAACCTGTTCTTCCCGCTGATCCAGGGCGGCGGCTGGTTGCTGCTCTTCGTGGGAGTAGCTGTCTTCGGTGCTTTGGTGACCAATGCCATGGCCAACGTGGCGGCGGCGGCCCTGATTCTGCCCATCGTCATCCCCATGGCCATATTGGAAGGTGTCGACCCGACGGTCCTGGCCTTGTGCCTGGGAACGGCCACGTCGTTTGCCATGCTCCTGGTGATCGGCTGTCCGCCGAACGCCATTGCCTACAGTTTCCGATACTTTAAATCAGCGGATCTGACCCGTGTGGGACTTTTGGCCACGCCGGTCCTGCTGTTTATACTTGTCTTGGTGGCGTCGATCTGGTGGAGTGTGTTGGGGCTGGTGTAGATCAAAACAAAACCAGTCGGTCGGGATTGTACCTGCAAGACCCCCATTCTTGCCCCCTTCAACGGAGGGGACAATGGGGGAGAGACGCCGGGCCCCTCAAGCCAATGGCCGTCAAGGAGACGAATCGCATGGAAGCTGAACAATTGAAAGCAATGCGTCTGCTTCTGGTCGATGATGAAGAGGACTTCCGGCAAACTCTGGTCAAACGTCTAAACAAACGCGGGATCACTGCACATCAGGCTGGCAGTGGGGAGAAGTGCCTGTCCTTGCTGGCCGACCAGCCCATGGATGTGGTGGTACTGGATGTCAAAATGCCGGGAATGAATGGTATCGATGTCCTTCATCATATTAAGCGCATGGGGATATCCACCGAAGTCATTCTACTCACCGGGCATGCTGCCACCCAGGATGGCGTGGAAGGCATCAAAACCGGGGCCTTTGATTATTTGAGCAAGCCGGTTCAATTTGAACACCTGCTGGGCAAGATCATGCAGGCCTATGATAAAATCCTGGGAGCGCGTGAAAAACATCAGGCCGCCGAGTACAAGGCGCGCCTGGCGCAGCAGATGATCGCAACGGAACGCTTGGCGGCGCTAGGCACTCTGGCGGCAGGCGTTGCCCATGAGATCAATAATCCTCTGGCGATCATCAATGAGGCAGCCGGCTTTATGCGTCTGGTACTCAATAAACAGACTGCCGACATGCCGCGCAAGGAAGCCTTCGAAAAAGCACTCGAAAAGATCGAGAACAGCGTTAAGCGGGCGCGTGCAATCACCCATCAATTATTGGGCAGCGTCCGTAAAAACGATTCGGTACTGGCCGAGGTCGATATCACCGAACTGGTGGGTGAAACGATGCAACTGATGCTCAATGAAACGCGTGAGAAAAACATATCCCTGTCTCTCGACGCGGCCGCGGATCTGAGCGCCATTTGGGTCGAACCGAACCAGGTCCGTCAGATTCTGATCAACCTGTTGAGCAATGCCATTCAAGCCACCCCGGCACAGGGCCGCGTTTGGATCAAGGTCGCCAACAGCGCCGGGGGTGTTTCGATAGATGTCTGCGATGATGGCACAGGCATCCCCAGGGAAAATCTGGAAAAGATTTTTGAACCTTTTTTCAGTACTAAATCGCCCGGAAAGGGGACCGGCCTTGGGCTGTATGTCACCCGGCAGATTGTCGAAAAACTCGGTGGCACGATCGAGGTGCGCAGCCAGCTCGGCAAGGGGTCTCAATTTACAGTTCACATACCAAATCAGGTCGGTCGACATCTTGATCATTGAGGTCCTATACTCTAGCCGGCCACCGGCTATACCAATACGATACCCCATCCTCCCATTCCTTTGCACAACGAGCGCGGGTAAAAGGCGGATGGACACCTAAATAACAGGATGACGAAATTGAAGTCCGAAAGCAAAGGAGACGCACGATGATCAAAATACCTACCCATATTTTGCTGGTCGATGATGAAAAGGATTTCGTGGAAATGCTCGCTTTGCGGCTGAACGAAACCGGCGAAAAAGTCACCCCGGCCTATGACGGCCAGATGGGCCTCGATATTTTAAAAAGAGAGAATATCGACGTGGTCATTCTGGACATCAAGATGCCCGGCATGGACGGCATCCAGGTCCTCAGGGAGATCAAATCGCTTTATCCATTGGTCGAGGTGATTTTGCTGACCGGCCACGGAAGCGCCGAAACCGCCGTGGAGGGCATGAAGCTGGGGGCATTCGATTATCTTCTGAAACCGGCCGATGCTGATGAACTGACAGCCAAGTTGCAGGGCGCCAGGGAGAAAAAAGAAGCCCAGGAAGAACGTATCCGCAAAGCGGAGGTCAGATTGCTACTGAGAAAAGGTGGCAACATTTGATTCGGATTTTGTGGATATTCGTCATCGATCCGTTGGGTTGGGCTTCCGATTCGACGATTTGATACTTGCATCCCTCAGCCCCAGGAGGCTTGAAAATGAGAAGAATAACCGTGCAGGAGTTGATGGTGCCGCTTTCGGAATATGCCACCGTATCCGAGGACGCGACCCTTGAAGAGGCGATCATCTCACTGAAAAAGGCCCAGGCGTCGTATGATTGTTCCAAGTATCGTCATCGCGCCGTATTGGTACTAGATAAAAAAAATCGCGTTGTGGGAAAAGTCAGTCAGTTGGACGCCCTCAAGTCATTGGAGCCGAAATATAATGAAATCCAGGTCGAAAGCGACAGAACCACCTTCAGCCACTTCAGCCGCTTGTTTCTCCGATCCATGGTGAAATCTTATCACCTCTTTGATAAGCCACTGGATGTCCTGCGAAAAAAAGCGGCCCAAATCCATGTCAAAGATTTCATGTACAAATGCACCGAGGTAGAACAGTTGGATGCGGATACCACCCTGGATGAAGCCATTCACATGCTGATCATGGGGTGTCATCAATCTCTACTGGTGACCCGGGGCGATGACGTTATCGGTATTTTACGTTTGACCGATGTGTTCGAAGCCGTATTCCAAACCATGACGGACAAAACGCGGAAAGCAAGCTGAAAACGCAAAAGTCGCCCTCTCCCTTGCCGGGAGAGGGCAGAGAAAGACAGTGCCGCCCTGAAGGCGTGCTTTCTCGCGTCGGATTATTTTACATGGTGTAAAAAAACCGAACACCGACCGCCTCGGACATGTACCACTTCTTTGTCACCCGTCTTGATATCCAGAAGATTATCAGAAGGCGCGATTATTGCTGTTGGAAACTGCTGAGTAAAATGGATTGGAGCGCTTACGATCTTGTGCGCTTTTTGAATCCAAGCCTGAACATTGGCAGGATGGTCTAGACCCTGGGAGTAAAACATATTGCGTCAGTCGCCAAAGCATGGTTCTAATTGTGCAGAAAGCACGCGGTTTCCGAGTTCTCGGGGCATCGCGAAACAAAGAATGATGTCGAGAAGACTGATTCCTATGTGGCACCATCTCAATCTACGATCGCGGATTTATCTGCTGCTGGTGGCACTGGTGGTCATTTCGTTGCTCGCCGGCAGCGTCATGGTATGGTACACGAATCGCGTGCAATCATTGCTGTCGAATATTATTGATCAAAATGTCGCCGCCTTTAAAGCTGCGGAGGCGTTGCAGACCGCATTGGTCAATCAAAAGGGCTTTGTCACCTACTTTTTCATGGATGGCGATCCGGACTGGCTTCGCCAGTTGGGCGAACACCGCCAGATTTTCAAGGATCGTTTGATCGATGCCCAGAAACTGGCGCAGGACCGCATCCAGCAGGTTGCCGTTGAGCAGATCAGCCGGGAGTACCAGGCCTATATTGAGCTGAAAGACCGTGTCATCGCTCTTTATACAAACGGCGACCGCAAGCAGGGCACTGAACTGCACCCGCAGGTGCGTTCTTTGTTCGCCGATATCCTGCTGCAATGCGATCGTTTCAAAGAAATGCATTTTGCGCGCATCAAAACCGCCCAGGTAAGCAGCAACCGCACGGCCGCGCAGCTCAAAATCGCCGCGGTGGCCGCCATTGGTGCGCATGTGATCCTGGCCCTGACCATCGCGGTAATCTTTTTCCGGCAAATCATGGTGCCGGTGACCCGCATGCTCCAGGCTATGGGGCACGGAGCAGCTTCGGAGGAGTCCGGCAATATTGTCGCCACGCTGAACCGCAATGTAATAGACTTGCTGCAGAACGTGGACCAGGCCCAAATTGAACTTGAGAAAAGCCGCGAGCATCTGTTGCAAACCGAAAAAATGGCCATGGTCGGGAGATTGGCCGCCGGAATGGCACACACCATCCGCAACCCTTTCACATCCGTCAAAATGCGTCTGTTCAGCCTGGGACGGTCCTTAACCCTTTCCGAGCCGCAGAAAGATGATTTCGAAGTCATTTCTCACGAAATCCGCCACATCGATGCCATTGTCCAGAATTTTCTCGAATTTTCGCGGCCGCCCAAACTGGTCCTTCAGCCGGTCAGCCCATCGGTTATCGTGGATAACGCCATTAAACTGCTGGTCCACCGGCTAAAATCCTATGACGTGGCCATTCAGGTGCAGCGCCGTGACCCGCTCCCTGAAATAATAGGCGATTCCGAACAGTTAAAGGAAGTATTGGTAAATCTCATCGTCAATGCCTGTGAGGCCATGGAGGATGGCGGATCGATTCGGATTGAAGAAACGATCCACGATGCGCAGGTCGTTCTGCGTGTTTGCGACTCTGGTCCGGGCATCGCGCCTGCCATCATGGACAAGATATTTCATCCTTTTTTCACCACCAAGGAAGATGGCACCGGATTGGGTCTCAGTATTGCCAGACGCATCGTTGAGGAGCACGGCGGCTCGCTTGAGATTGCTTCCCATGAAGCAAAAGGCGCGGCTTTCGTGATTACCCTGCCTATAAAGGAGAATTAAGGTGAACACGATTCTCATTGTTGATGACGATGATCAATTACGCCAAAGTTTCGAAAAACTGCTCACCGAGGAAGGCTATCATGCCGTTGGCGCAGCTTCGGCTGAAACAGGCATTCAGCTCATGGCGGAAACCAATCCTGACCTGATCATTCTCGATGTGCGCCTGCCCGGCATCAATGGATTGGAAGCATTCAAAATCATCCACCGCATGCAACCAAAGCTGCCCGTGGTCATCATGACCGCATACGGAACCATGGAAACCGCCATCAGCGCCACCAAGTTGGGGGCCTTCGATTATATCCTCAAGCCCTTCGACATACCGGAGATGCTGGCGACGATTCAGCAGGCATTGAACGCCAGCCGTTTCATGCGCACCAGCGTAGCGATCAACACGATCCCTGAAAAAGCGGAACTGGACGCCATGATCGGCAGCAGTCCTGTCATGCAGAAGGTTTATAAAGCGGTCGGCCGCGTTGCGTCCACCGACGCAACCGTGCTGATCCGCGGAGAGTCGGGCACCGGCAAAGAACTTGCGGCAAGGGCGATCTATCAACATAGCTTGCGTACCGAAAAGCCCTTTCTCGTTATCAACTGTGTGGCCATTCCCGAAACCCTTCTGGAAAGCGAACTTTTCGGCTATGAAAAAGGCGCATTCACCGGCGCTGTCCATCGCCGTATCGGCAAAATCGAACAAGCCAGCGGAGGAACGGTTTTTTTAGATGAAATCGGTGACATGCCCATGTCCCTGCAAGCCAAAATGCTGCGACTGCTGCAGGAACGAAGCATCGAACGACTGGGTGGCCGCCAAACCCTTGCGGTCGATGTTCGGATCATTGCGGCCACCAATCGCAATCTGGAGGATATGATCGCGCAAGGTTTGTTCCGTGAGGACCTCTATTACCGATTGAAGGTCGTTACCATCTGGATGCCGCCCTTGAATCAAAGAAGTACCGATATTGCGGATTTGACACGCTACTACCTTGCTCGGTATGCGTCTGAATTACGGATTAAAAATCCGGGAATCACCGGTGACGCGATCGCCACGCTCGAGCAAATGAATTGGCCCGGCAATGTTCGTGAACTGGCCAATACTTTGCAAAAAGTACTCATCTTCAATCGCGGCATGCCGGTTCAAAAAAGTGATATCATCAGCGCCTCAGGCAAAACGGACAAGCCCTCGAACAGTGAGAACAGCACCGCTTTGGAAGATGCCTTGCGCAACTGGCTGCGCCATAACATGCACAACGCCGATGGCGGAATATTCGAAATGCTGACCGATCAATTCTCGGCCATGTTGATCAAGGAAGCTTTGAATTTGACCGGCGGCAATCGCTCCCAGGCCGCCAAATTGCTGGGTATGTCGCGTCCGACGCTGCATTCAAAGATAGACAAATACCATCTGGCATTTGAAACACTGGTCAGGCAAGAGTAATCCTGTCATCGGTCCACACCGTTCGGGCAAGCCCGACTGAAGGTCCAAGGTTCGCTGATCATGCCTTTACGCTTTTACATTGTGTAAAATCCTTTCAACCCTCACAGGCCATCCAGCAGGCCTGCCCAGTCGTCCCCAAAGCAATTTTTACTTATTATAAATGATACTTATAAATTTTCGCGCTCTCCGATCCCACTGGCATATCGATTGCTCTATCGTTTGACAGGGCAAAACCCGGTGCGGTGGTGGTGTCTCGACCAAGCAGACGATTCGTCCCGCATCTTTTACAGGCAAAGTGGTCATCGGCACCTATGACACTCATAAAAACCATTTTGATTGCAGATCGCAACCCGCGAATTCTTGCTTTTTTAAAGAGGGAGCTCAACTCAGAGGGCTATTGCACACATACGGTCGAGAACAGCAAGCAACTGCGCCAATGGATTCACAACCATCCCACCTGTGATCTATTCATCATCGATCCGGATTTGTTCAGCGATGTGGGCTTATACGACGTACTCTTTACCTGCCGGCGGATGACAGCTCTGCCGATCATTTTGCATGGTCTGCCTGACGACTATCCACCCCATTGGAACGCACTGAACCCGATACGGTTCATTGCAAAAAGCGGGACAAGCATCGAAGAATTAAAAAAGGTCATCGGCGCCTGGCGGCGTACGCCGGCCTAACCCTCCGTCGCAGACACCGGCCGTCATTGTCGAAATTTAATATGATTTATGGAAATCATTTGGAACTCAGTTTAAATCAGTCCATAATATGTGTCCTGTTTCATAATCGTATGATCCGTCACCATTAGTATCCGCATCCACATGACAGTAGATTTCGTCAATAGCGGATAATCTTGCTCTCGTTGGGCCCCCGACTGCTCCGTCTTTGCCAGCTAGCACGAATTGTCCGGAAGAAGGATAATCAGAAGAATAATAGACCCGAAAAGGAGTCGTTGTCGTCAAGTCGACATAACCGTAATCTGGATCGTAAAACCGGCCGTTGATAACAATCTCGGTATACCCATAGTATTCGGTTATATCCATTTGATAGTTTTCAATTTTGTAAACCTGACTGGTGTTATCATTACGAAGCAACATGTTCATTGTTGCGGAAGTTGTGGAGCCGGAAATCGAAAATTCAATTGAACCGTTCATAGTTATGGATTCGGACCCGTCAGTACCGGTGATCGAAGTAAAGTACAATGTAAATAATTGCAGCTCCTCGGTGCTCACATTTATGATACCGGAAAAAGAGCATCTGCCATTAATTACCATTCCATCTTCGCAGTAACCGTTGAAATCCAGGGTGCCAGAAAAAGCACCGCTATCCGTATTCACTTGTATGCTGTAAGAAGCGCTGCCTCCGCAGGTTCCATCGAAGGAGTCAGATTCGGATTGAGTGGCCGCTGAAACCTTTGAGTTGGAGTAGGTTTGAAAATCGATGTTTTCAACCGCATTTCCCAATATTTCGGTTATATCGCTGAGGAAAGGCTTTGCCATTTTGCTCGACGTTGCACCCGTATCGTAAAGCGCAGCAATACCTGAAAGTCCCATGGTATTGGCTCCAGATTCGAATGCTGAAGCAGAAAGACTTGCGGCATTATCCTGGGTAATGGTGGCGGGCGTACTGAGTCCCGAATAGGTCAGACTGGAACTACCATTACTCGCGCTGCCATCATCACCACCCCCCCCACCGCCGCATCCATTGGTAAGGAGAAAGAGCAAGGATATACAAACGAATGCTACAAAGTGAATCCTAAATTTCCAAGGCTTGGTACAAGACCGAATTTGATCCATTATCTTCCCCCTCCTTATGAATAAGATTACAAAAATCGAACCACAAGAGGCACCATCTCACGTTTCTTGGAGCAAGCGCGTTTTTCAGGGCATATAGAAAGGAAATCATCTATAATTCAACTGTGCCGCGTTCTCAATTGTGAAATGATCTTTACAAAACCACTTCACGTCAAGAACATTGGAACAGTGAAACTGGTGATTTTTTTTGAAGGAGCACACTCTTTTCACTTAAGTGTACCTGATTGTCAACAAAAAAATGGAACTACAGATCTCCTTATCAACGAATCAGCAGTTCATTATTTCTGCTTCAAAACCGCTCAAGAAAAAACTTCGTCAAACCGCCGCCATACCCTTTTATTTAAGGTATCTTTCTATGTTGTTCTTCTCAATGTATTCTAAGGTCCTTTTTGAAAGATATGTCCCAATAGGGAATGCCACATACATAAGGCGAAGATAGCTTTTGAATATGCCAAAGCTTAACCTATTTTGTCTGATTATCCCAACTCCCAGTAGAAGGTGAAAAAGTGAAATTGCACCAATAAATAACCAAACCTCAACAAGATGGTTGATGTCTTGGAGCTTTGTAAAGAGAACCAAAAAACCGCAAAGCCCAAATATTAGAAAGAAATAGCCAAAGTTCCTAACCGGTTTATATAAATCTGGAAATAGCATGAATTTAAATCCTGTATGACTATTGCAGCTTCCCTTGCAACCCTTGGGAATACCCTTTCTCATGAATTGCCCAGCCCAAGCCTTTTCCACCCAGGCTAAAAGTAACGCCGGTAAGATCTCCGCTGCATGGATCTTCACTAAAAGTCATTGCGAAAGGTCCTACCACATAGCTAGTATAATTCATTTTGCCAGGAAAGAATTTAGAAGCATCAGTCAAGTAGAAAGTGAGATTTGCACCGAGTCCCAATGAGGCCGCAGGGGTTTTACGAATTGTTGATACCTGAATTTTGCACGCAAACGGTCAGGAGCTGACAATCTGCCCATCAAATCCTTCCATGATCGAATACGGTTTTCTACCTGGGCTCTAGGCCGCTACCGTTTATGCCCGTGCCGTATGCATTAG
>Ga0209643_1000854_pt1 | contig 37864 bp, 37 predicted proteins | sample AutmiccBRH37_all_FD_187383 | JGI IMG/M metagenome (GOLD analysis project Ga0209643, IMG submission 187383) | Deep subsurface microbial communities from Mt. Terri, Switzerland - Autotrophic microbial communities BRH/37_all (SPAdes) (version 2) | ecosystem: Environmental > Aquatic > Deep...
CGGCCCGCCGGATCGTTACAGGCGGCGAAGCGCATGACAACCTTCATGGCGGATTGGGTGATGATACCCTGCGCGGTCTCGACGGCGATGACCAGCTAAATGGGGGGGAGGGAAATGACAGTATCGGCGGCGGTTTTGGCAATGACACCATATTTGGCGGCGATGGCGATGATGTGATGGGTGCCGGCTTTGGCGATGACAGCGTCTCGGGCGGCCTTGGCAATGACGTGGTGGCGGGCGGTGCCGGCAATGATACGCTGGAGGGTGGCGACGGCAATGACAGCATGTCCGGCAGCTTCGGCAATGATCTTATTTCAGCCGGAGAAGGTGCAGATGACATAGGTGGTGGGACCGGACGTGACACGATTGATGCCGGTGCTGGCAATGACCGGGTCGGAGGCGGTGAGGGTGACGACAGCATCTTGGGCGGTGCCGGCAACGACTTCCTAGCTGGAGGCGGTCGCAACGACACGATCGACGGCGGCACTGGTAACGACACGATCAACGGCGGTGCTGGCAATGACGTGATGACCGGGGGTGCGGATGCAGATCAATTCGTGTTCTCTGCATTTTTCGACGGCGAGGCGGATGTCATCACCGATTTCGAAGACGGGATCGACCGCTTTTTCATCCGCATTGTTAACCCTGATACGGGCGTGGAGAATATCAACAACGGCGGCACTGGTCTTGCCGGTTTCGTGACGGCGATGAATATCATCGACACAGACGCGGGTGCGCAGATGAGCGTCAACGGCAATGCGATCCTCGTCGAGGGCATCACCGCCGCACAGCTGACGGTGGATGACTTCAGCTTTTTGTGACTGATTATTAAACCTCTAAGTATTTGGATGCGGGCGAAGTCGCTTGGCGCGACCCCAACGAGATTGATCTAAAGCAATGCGGCGTGGGTGTTAGCCTGATATGTATTGGAAAGCGTGATCATACTCTGAGCCTGAGCCACTCTACCTTCGGCCGCAGGCAAAGAGTCCATAAAATGGTCAAAGGAGGGGCTAAGCGATGGGTGACGACCCATATAAAGTGCTGGGCGTCGATAAGTCAGCGACTCAGGATGAGATCAAGAAGGCCTATCGCAAGCTTGCAAAGCAGTTGCATCCAGACCTCCACCCCGGCGATGCAGGTAAGAATGCCGAATTTCAAGCTGTTTCGGCGGCCCATGATCTGTTGAAAGATCCGGATAAGCGCAAACGCTTCGATGCGGGAGAGATTGACGCAAGTGGACACGAACGACAGGAACGACAGTATTACCACCAGTATGCCGATCAGGATGTCGGACGCCGCTATGACCCCGCAGCCGATGAAGCGGGATTCCAAGACGCCTCGGATTTGTTTTCCGAACTTTTCCGACGTCATCAGATGGGTAGCGGCGGCGGACAATACCGGCAGGAATTCCATGCACGTGGTAATGATTTTCTATACCACCTTGATGTTGATTTCCTGGACGCGGCGCGTGGAACCAAACGCAGTGTGTCGATGCCGGATGGAAAGAACATCGAGATCACAATTCCCCCTGGTTTAAGAGATGGTCAAACACTACGGCTACGCGGCAAGGGTGGGCTTGGGTTTGGAGAAGGACCAGCCGGCGACGCACTGGTGACGATTGGTGTCCGACCCCATCCCGTTTTTGTGCGGAACGGAGATGATATCGAGGTTGTTCTGCCGATTAGCTTTGATGAGGCAGTGCTTGGTGGCAAAGTAGAGGTGCCAACAATCTCCGGACCTGTGTCTATGACCATTCCGAAAGGTGTTTCATCTGGCCACCGTCTTCGGCTCAAGGGGAAAGGGATCAACACGGGCGCTGGGAGAGCTGGAAATCAGAATGTCCGCCTTCATATTGTTCTGCCGGATAAGATCAATAAAGATCTGGAGGATCTTGCGCTGCGCTGGCGAGAGAAGAGCAATTTTGATCCGCGGGAAGACCTTCGGAGGATCACATGAGCTTCGATGAGCACACGGTTGTAGCCCGGGTCGAGCGTTTGAACCTCAAGGAGCTACGCTTTTGGGTGCGGCAAGGTTGGCTTCGTCCGGCCCAGAGCGAGACGGGTCCGATTTTTGACGAGTTGGACATCGCCCGTATTCGGTTGTTGTGCGACCTCAGAAAGGAAATGTCGCTCTCGAATGAGGTTTTGCCGGTCGTTCTCAACCTTATCGACCGTCTGCACCAGACCAGGCGGGAGCTTCGCGCTCTGGCCAAAGCGCTTGACGAGCAGCCCGCAGAGGTGCGTCGTTCTGTTATTTACAGGTTTAGAGACATTCACGAGAACGCAGATACCATGGATGACGATAGCTAGGGCTCACACAGACCAGAAGCTGGAAATCTGAATCGGAAAGGAGTTACACATGCATGCTGATCTTGAGACGAGACGCCGTGTTCTGATGTTGACTTACCAGCGTTACTTGGATGCCGACCGGGCATGGAGAATTGCGTTGGATGACTTGAAGCACTGGTTCCCTGCGAACAGTCGACCGGGACCATCAGCAATTGGAACCCCTGGCTCACGAATCCGACGTTTGCATGACCAGCGTGAACACGCTTTGCGCCAGATGGAGGTTGCGCGCCGCAAACTTGATGTCGCGAGACGACGATTGACCGCTCGGAGCCTGAACATACGCGCTCGCCAGCTCTTGCTTGTCTCTTATCTGTCCAACTGAGGAGCAGCCTTTGTGTGCGATTGCCCGGATAAGCTCATCAGAGTCATCGAGGGTTGACTGGCGAGGATAATGGTGCGCTGGCACGAGCGCGTAATTCGCATCTCTCACGCGCAGGTCCACTTGGACCAAGAATACCAAGAACGCCAATAAAACGCTTTTAAATCAATGTGGTCCAGGCGGTCCAGCGCGAAATCCGCTACATTGAGAGCGGTAACGCTGTCAATATGGGCGCGGTTGCTTGTATCCGGGCGAGCCAGTTTACGATCCTCGGTTTCCAAGATTGGTTCTGGTTTCCCACCGAGGAATGGCTGGACATCCCGGTATAGACGTTAGCGTAAGCGCATGGGATGGGGCGCGAAGTCCTAGGTATTGTCGTTGAACGCGAAGGGGATGCATACTGGCTCCGGGACTACCCCGTGGTGAAAGCTCCCATATTCTATAAATGATTTCCGATGCGCCGTGCTCTGCTGTCCGAGACTCGACCGTTCTGTTCCCCTGAGTATAATGACGCCGCAGTTCGACGATTACAGGGCAGCCTCACTAGGGGCTGCCCTGTCAGAATCTTAAATCACCAGACGCGATCTAGGAGTGAGAGCCAGTTTTCCCCCATGACCTTACGGACCTTGGTCTCTGACCAACCGGCGCGCTCCATGGCGGCGGTGAGATTTGGAAAGTCTGCGATGCTCTCGAGACCATCGGGGAACTCGACATCCCAAATTTCCGTCAGTTGGCGACCCGTGCCCTTATCACGGTTGAGGTATTCGAAGAACCGCTTGTCATACCCCATTGTGAAATCTGTGCCAAAGCCGACGCGGTCCTCTCCGACGAGGTTCACCACGTAGTCGATGGCGGTTACATAATCATCAACTGTGGAGTCATTCCCGCGCGGCAGGAAAGGCGGGAACATGGTTACGCCCACGAACCCGTCGTTATCTGCGATGAAACGCAGTTGCTCATCTGTCTTGTTGCGAGGATGCGCTTTGAGGCCGTTGGGCAGGCAATGGCTGTAGGCAACGGGACGTTTCGAGGCTCGGATCACGTCTTCGGACGTCTTTGGACCGACGTGCGACAGATCGCAGAGCATACCGACGCGGTTCATCTCCGCCACAATGTCATGCCCGTAGTCCGACAGACCGCTATCGGTGCTTTCATAACATCCACTGCCGACGAGGTTTTGAGTGTTGTAAGTCATCTGCACGATGCCCACGCCTTGTTGCTTGAAGAGTTCGACAAACTCGGGCCGATCTTCAAAGGCGGTTGTGTTTTGGAACCCCAATACGATCGCGGTCTTACCGTCCGATTTGGCGTTGCGAATGTCCGCGACAGAAATCGCCTTGGTAATTTGTTCACTATGCTCTGAAAACATGCCGTTCCACGCGCCGATATTCAGCATGGTGTCACGGAAGTTTTCCCACACAGAACACGTGCAATTGGCAGCGGTTAGTCCGCCTTTTTGCATCGCATTGAAGACATCGCTTCCCCAATTCGAGATTATCAGCCCATCGAAGACGATCAGGTCGTCATGAAGATTGGTATTTGTCATTTTCTTTCCATTCTCAGAGGTAGATATTCTTGATGATCGCGTCGTGGTCGTGTTCCATCGCCTTGACGTCTCCGCCGTCGACGACAGCGCCATCACGCAGCACGATGAAGCGGTCCGCTGCGCGAAAGGCCAGTTTGAGGTTTTGTTCAACCATCAGCATGGTCACTCCTTCAGACTTGAGCCCCTCCATAAGAACTGCGATCTCCTCGCAGAACTCGGGGGAAAGGCCACCGGATGGTTCGTCCAAAAGCAGCAAGCGTGGCTTTGACATCAGGGCTCGGCCGACGGCGACCATCTGTTGCTCGCCGCCCGATAAAGTCCGTGTGGGCTGTTTTCGGCGTTCTGCCAGGCGGGGGAACCGTTGGTAGATTCGATCCAAAGTCGATGCCGAGGCTTTGGTGCCACGGCGCATGGCGCCGAGCCGGAGATTGTCTTCGACCGAGAGATCAGGGAAGAGATCCCGAGCCTGGCTGACCTGTGCCACGCCATGTGCAAATATCTGGTGCGGCGCGAGCCCGGCCAGTTCCTCATCACCAAGTCTGATCGATCCGGCGGTTGGTCGCACAAAGCCGCAGATCGCATTGAGCGAAGTGGATTTTCCTGATCCGTTTGCACCAAGGAGTGTAAGGCACTCACCCTTAAAGATGTCGTAGCTGGCGCCGCGTAAGATCGGTTTCTTGCCATATGCGACGTCAAGGTCGCGGATTGTCATCAATGTTTCAGGCATGACCAAGATAAGCCTCCAGAACGGCGCGATCTTCGCGGATTTCAGCGGGGGTCCCTTCGGCGATGCGTTGGCCTGCGGCCATTACCATGATCCGATCGGCCCCTGCCATGACCAACTCGACCGCGTGTTCGATCAAGAGGATGCCCACTCCTTTCTCGCCAGCCATCCGATTGATGATGTCCATCATTTGATCGCGTGCGAGTGGCGAGAGACCCACTGCCGGTTCATCGAGCAGCAGCACAGGGGGCTCGGAAGCCACGGTGCGGACAATCTCTACGATCCGCTGTTGTCCCCCGGACAGGTCTCCGGCGCGGGTATCAGCCATATGCTCCATCTGCATGAGTGCCAGCAGCGCACGGGCATTGGTGATCATCTCGCGCTCTGACGCCAGAGCCTGTTTGCGACCGAGAATGACATCAATAATGGATCCTTCGGTTTGGGCGTGCAGCCCTGTCAGCACGTTTTCCAGCACTGTTAATGCGGGGAAGAGGCCTCCGTTTTGAAAGGTGCGACGGATGCCATGTTCCGCGATGCTGTGCGGGGAAAGCCGGGCCACATCATGGCCCCTGAGTCGAACGCTTCCGGCACTGGGACGGACATAGCCTGAGATCGCGTTGAAGAGCGTCGTCTTGCCAGCCCCATTCGGACCGATTACAGCCATGATCTGACCCGGCATCAATGTTAGTGAGACATCGCGTAATGCGTGCAGCCCGGAGAAGCGAACATCAAGACCTTCGACTTCGAGTAGGTTTGTCATGGGCTCACTCCCTGTAATAGCGTTCGACAAAGATTGGGGACAGCTTGCGTAGCAGGCTGGCCAACCCGTCTGGCAGGGCCAAAAGCACCGCGATGACAATTAATCCGAAGAAGAGCTCTTCCATGCCGGGGAAGCTGCGCAGGTATTCGGGGAGGATGGTCAAGGCCGCGGCCCCGAGCACCGAACCAATAACCGAGCCCAAGCCACCGACCAAGACCATTGCAAAGCTTACGATCAGATGGAGCATCCCGAAGCTTTCAGGGAATACGTAGCTTGTATGCAGAGCAAAGAGAGCCCCTGCGCAACCCACCACAAAGCCGGACCACATGAATGCAAAGACGATGATCCGCGCTGTTGGAATGCCAAGCGAGGCGGTAGCAACCTCGTTTTCCCGCACTGCCATGACCGATCGTCCAATTCGTGAGCGCAGGAGGTTCAATGTTGACTTGAACAACAATACGGCAACTACAAGGAAAACATAGAACTTGGCATGGTCATCGGTGAGTGACACCCCGAAAATCGATTGCGCCGGAACACCCATGCCATCGGTTCCACCGGTGACGGATTTGCCATGAACGTAAAGCCAGCGCATCAATTCACCAAATGCCAGCGTTATGATCGCGAGGTAGTAGAGCCGAATTCCTCGCAGAGCGGCGGCCGAGGCTAAAAATCCCCCAGCTGCACCGGCAAGACCGGCCAAGGGAATAGATAGAATCCAGGGCAGGCCAAAGGTGTTGACTAGGATGGCCGATCCGTAGGCGCCTAGGCCGAACAGGGCTGTGTTGGCAAAGGCGAGTTGACCAAGATTGCCGATCACGAAATTGAAGCCCAAGGCTACCAGGGAGAAGATCACAATACTGTTGGCGATAAACTGGACGTATGAGTTGGTGCTCAAGGGCAGAGCCAAGAGTAAGAGAGGAACGGCCCAGAACAGAATGGTGCGCAGTCGAAGTTGTGAAGCTGTTGGCATCATGACATCACACCTTCACCACGGTCTTGCGCCCGAAAAGACCGTGTGGCCGCAGGAACAAGACAAGGACAATTACGAGATAGGCCGTGATATCGATCAGGGCCGAGTTGATGTAGGCGCCAGCATATTGTTCGCTTAGACCTAGGATAAGTGCGCCGAGAACCGCGCCGTAGAGCGAGCCAAAACCGCCAAGTGTCATGGCAGCAAAGCCCTTGATCAGGAAGCTGGCGCCCAAATCGGGATGCAAGAGCGAGATTGGTGCGATAAGAATGCCGCCGATCGCACCCAGTGCCGCGCCAATGCCCCAAGTGAAGTCATTGAACCTGTCGACATTAATGCCAATCAGCTGCGCCCCGCGCGCTGATTGATAGACCGCCTGCACCATCTTGCCGATATCAGTGAGCGCTAGAACTCCGAAGAATACGACAAGCATGATCGCTGTGATGGATATGATGAAGACCGCGTCACCCGTAATTATCAGGTCCCCGATAAAGATCGGCTCAATTTCAAAGACGCGCGGCATTGGAAGAACTTCTCGGCCCCACACGATGCGCGCGATGCCGCGAAATACGTAGCCCGCCGAAATGCACATCAAAGCGAAGCCTATGTGTGGTCCACCTCGGATTGGGCGGATCAGTCCGCGGCTGAAGGCAAGTCCCAGAAGAAACATGGCGACAACCGCCAACATCGCTGCCGGAATGAAAGCGACGCCAAGCAGAACCACTAGCACATAGCTAAGGAAGGCACCTGCCATGACGAAATCGCCATGTCCAAAATTGACGATCGTGGTCGAACGGTAGACGACTGTGAGTGACAGGGCGATCAGCGCATAGATTGCACCCTGCGAGATCCCACTGATCGTGAGTTGCATCAACATATCCAAAACTCCCTGGAGAGGAGCCGAAGGCGCGTCGCCTTCGGCTTTGATTGGGATGGTTTAGTAGGGTGTGTTCCAAGCGCGCAGGACGGTGGGCTTGCCGTCCACGAATCCGGCGACGGCGGAGCCTTTGACGCCTTGGTGGTCGGTTGCGCTCCAAGTAATTGGCTCAGAGAGGACACCTGTTTCGAAGTTCTCGATGCTTTCCATGGCCGAAATCAGCTTCTCACGCGTTAGGTCCGGACCGGCAGCCTCGAGCGCGGCAACGAGTGCCTTGGCCGAGCCAATTGAAACGAAGCTAAAGGTCGAAAGCTCTTCATCTGGTGCATATTCCGCCAGAATATCGCGCACCGGCTGCAGCTTGGGTCCATCGAGATTATCGACGTAAGAATGAATGACATAGTAATTCTTGACGGCCTCAAAATCGCCAACGCGCTTCAGAGTGTTCTCAAGATCGGTGCCGGCCGTGCCCATAACCGGGATGTCGCCCATTCCGTATTTGTCGAGATCGCGTAGGAAGATGGCTGTTTCGGCTTCATAAATGGCTGCGATGATGAAATCCGGTTTCTCTTCGCGCAGCTTTAGGACCTGCGCCGTGGCATCGGTCTGTCCGCGCTCCATGGTCAGTTCTGCCACCGGGGTCACACCATTCTCCGCGAGGTATTCACGCGCCGGGTTGGAGTAGCTATGCGCCCAATCGTTCGAATGCTCTATGATGGCGACGCGTGTGGTGTCTGGTTTGGACAAAACGAACTGTGCCATGGCTCGTCCGTTGGCCGATCCTGTCGGAAGACCATGAAAAATATTGCGCGCCAAGGGAAGTGTGATGGAATCGCTTACGGCGTGTGCCACCAGCCATGGCAGCCCAGCCTCCTCAATCATTGGGCGCAAGGCAACGGCGACACCTGAGCATGAGTTGCCGTGTAGCATGAAAACCTTATCCTGATAGATCAGTTTCTTCGCGGCGGCCAAACCTTTGCTTGGATCGCAGGCAGTATCTTCTGGTATTGCCACGAGTTTGCGGCCATGCACGCCTCCTTCGGCATTGACCTTATCGTAATAGGCCATCATCCCCACCTGTGCCTTGCTGTAGGAAGAGGCATTGCCGGAAAAGGGTCCCATTACACCGATTGAAATGCTGTCATCGGTGACGCCAGGCACTTCTTGTGCCGTGACAGGTAGGCCCGCCATTATGAGGGCGGCGATCATTCTTAGGCTCGTCTTCATTGTTCTAATCTCCAGGCTGTTGAACTTTTCTCTTGCTGGTTACAAACATACCAGTCTGTTTTTATAATCATAAAATCTTTACTGCACGATGGGCTCGACTCTCTCGCGAAGCAGATCTGCCATTACCTTCAGCATGTCTTGCAGGAAAGTTCTGTCAGGTCGGAGCACGGCCTGAACTGCCATGCCTCGAAACATATTCATAACCACATTCATTATCACCGCCGGATCAACATCTGAGCCAGGCACCGGCGCGAAAGTTCCCCGCCAGATAGCCTCAAACCGGCTGTGAAGGGAAAAAATCGCGGGCTGAAGTCGGCGGCGTAGCTCTTCGTCTCCACGCGCAGCAACAATGATCTCGAGGGATGCATAGAACCAATCCCCTTCCAGCATTCGCATCCAGACTCGATTCAGGAAATCGTCCAGACTTATGGAGCCGGCGCGCAACTGGACTGCCTGTTGGGACAGACCCTCAGCGAAAGCATGGAACATGTCCTCGGTTGCCGCCACGATGAGGTCGATCTTCTCAGGGTAATGATGTGTTTGAGCTCCCCGTGATACACCGGCCCTTTTCGCAATGCCGAGAGACGTCGTATTCGAATAGCCGACCTCCATCAGAAGCGCGATTGTCGCTTCATGCAACAGCTTGCGGGTGCGATCGCTCCGCTCGGTCTGAGTTCTACGGGTTTGTTTTACAAGATTCGACATACCGACTAGACTGTTTGTAAAATCAAATATCTGTCAAGCAGTTTTCGGCAGAACGCGCTGCATTTCGTAGATCTCTTGTGCCAAAAAACCGCAAACGGCTAATAATCCGACAACTCTTTTGCTTGTCCAACCGGTCGAACCGAAATCACACATCCATGCCTACAGATAAAGTGCCCATGATGCGCACGGTCTCTGTGTGCTAGGACGAGGGCACCATTTGAATTGCCAAGATTAGTCCAATCTCGCGCCGCCGAGGAATGGCTCGACATCCGGGTATAGACACGAGCAGGAATGAATGGGATCCAGCGAAGTCCTAGAAATATTCAGCGAACGCGAAGGGGATGCATACTGGTGGCGGCACCGCCCCGCGGCCTATCCTCCCAAAGTAAAGCCCCTCAGCACTTTACGGCACCGCCCGTGAAACACCTCACGTCAAAAGGCTCAGCCGCTTAATCAGATGTGCGGCGTGGTGCGCTCACCTCGGGCTCATGCCGAAGTTCGACGGCAGCCATGAGATCCTGCATCTGCATACGCAGTCCTTTGCTAAGCGCATGCAGTGTTGACAGCGACGGTTGACGGCGACCCGTTTCCAGAAACGAGATGAAGCGCGCCGACACATCCGCGCGTTCGGCCAGCTCCTCCTGCGTGAGCCCAGCCTTCTGGCGTTCTTCGAATAGCGTGACCGCAAAGGCGGCGATCAGAGAGTCGTTCTGGCGGTCCATGCGGATAGGCATTCCGCATGGCTTGACAACGCGCCACGAACAGTTGTTCTAGTTGCGGCAAAGACCATCTGAGCCGCCCCAAAATTCCAGGGCAAATGACCTTTATAATAACCATGGCGTGCGAGCAGATCTCCCAATGAGCGTCCTTGCGTGACGCCCTCCCAGTTTAATAATCGCCGCCAGGCAGCCGCGACATGTCCCGTCGTCCGGTCTCTGTCGGCCCTAAATCCAGGTGTCTGAATGAGTTACGCGACAATCACGATCGGCGACCTCCTCGCGGATGTGAACAGCCGGTATTTTCTGCCTGCCATCCAACGGCCTTTTGTCTGGAACGCGGATCAGGTCATCTCTTTGATTGACTCGCTCCTGAAGGGCTATCCGATCAGCTCGCTGATGTTTTGGGCCGTGGATGAAGATCTGAAGCACGAATTAAGGATCTACAATTTCATCGAGCATTGGAAGCCGGGCATGCAGAACCTGCCGGCCTCGGTCAACGGCCGCGATGTGACCCTGGTGCTTGATGGCCAACAGCGCATCACCTCACTCCTGATTGCGCTGCGTGGCAGCTTTGCCGAGAAGGCCAAGCACAAGCGCAGTGCGAGCCTGGACGCCTGGTCGGAGAAAACGCTCTATGTCGATCTGCTAACGGATCCGGCTTCGGAAAGCGACGATGAGGACGTTGAGCATGGTGTGAGCTATGGGTTGCGGTTTCACGCCGTGGCACCGCGCAACGATCATCGGCATCAATGGTTCCGGGTTGGCGATATTCTCAATCACCGCACGCCCGAGAAACTGGACGCGCTGATCGCTTCCACGCTTGGGCGCGTGCATCACGGCGTAACCCCCTATGAGCGCGACTTGATTAGCACCACGCTGCGGCGCCTGCACGAGGTGATCTGGGCGGACGCAGTCATCAATTATTATACGGAAACCAGCGCCTCGGTGGACCGCGTGCTCGACATTTTCGTGCGCGCGAATGACGGCGGCACCAAGCTGTCAAAATCCGATTTGCTCATGTCGCTGATCACCTCGAAATGGGAAAACGGATCGGCTCGAGAGGCCGTTTTTGATTTCGTGGACTACATCAACAAAGAACTGCCACAGCCCAACAAGATCTCGAAGGACTTCATTCTCAAAAGTTGCCTCGTGCTCTGCGGTTTTGATGTCAAATACAACGTCGCGAATTTCACCCAGCAGTCCATCGCCGAAATCGAGCGGAACTGGCCCGGTATTCGTGACGCACTGGAGCGAACCTTTCGCTATCTCAACGGGCTGGGCATCAACGCCGAGAATTTGAGTTCGCTGAATGCTGTTTTGCCCATTGCCTGGTTTCTCTATCACGCGCCCGGCGTCACGCTGCGCGGCACATCAGAATTCGACCGTCAGAATGCGCGTGCTATCCAGCGTTGGTTGATCAACAGTCTTCTGATGGGTGTTTTTGCCGGAAACTCAGACAGAACGATTTCGGTTGCGCGCCGGACCCTGAAGGAGGCTAGTCAGATCAGCCGGAATTTTCCCGAGGATCAGCTCTATCAAGCGCTTGCCATCGGCGGTCGGTTGGCACGTTTGGACGAGCGAGCCGTCGAGGATCTGCTCGATCTCACTTACAACAAGCCACGCACTTTCTTGGCGCTCTCCCTGATCTATGACGATCTCGACTGGAGCGGGACCGTGCATCATGTCGATCACATCATTCCTCGCGGCAGAGCCGAGCGCCGCGTTCTTATGGGGACGAACCTGCCCGAACATCGCATACGCGAGATCACAGCTTCGGTTGACAGGCTCGGAAACCTGCAACTGTTGCCCAGTCAAGAGAACCTGGAGAAATCAGACATTCCGTTCGAATCTTGGATCACTGGGCGGAGCGATGGATACAATACGAAACACCTGATCGCGCATACGCCCGATCTTTGGACCGAAGCGATGTTGCCCGAGTTCGTGCGCGAACGAGAGAAACTGATCCGCCAGCGCCTCATGACACTGACAGGCAGGGTCTTTGCATGATGGATCGACATGAACTGAAATTGCGGTGCCTTGAGCTTCTTGATGCGCGTGCGTCCGAGCATCCAGCCGGCCACCAAGGCACATTGGTAGCGCGTTACCTTCTGCGCGGCCGCAATGGCGATGTGACAGAACTGATGTTCGAGAAAGGCCCGAAGACTCCGACCAACCTCTGGGTGGAGCATCGCCGTGCCGTCGGACTGCTGGTTGAACCCGGGCTACAGTTTCAGTCCTCTCCGGCAACGGCGCTCTATGCGAATAAAGGCGCGAATGGAAAACCAATATACGGGCGGCACTCAGCTTTGAAACCCATGCGGGAACTGGGACATGCTGACCTGATTTGCTTTAGCATCACCACGCTCGCCGATCTCGATAGTATCTTGGACCATCTGACTGAATGATCTTGGAAATCATTTGTCGAGTTCGTCCGCTTTGCTCATATAGACGTGCTCTCGCGCAGTGTGCTCGGTGGGCGGCTTGCTCAGCCTGAGGGGTATTTGTTAGCAAAACCGGCTTTTTTCACATAAGCTCCGAGATATGTTATCGAAGTTGCATTTCGTTAACGCATGGTGCCCATCATGTTAACGGCGACCTACACAATACCCGTGGTTCCGCCGCCCATGGAGTTGGAAACGGTTGCCCTTTTGAAGGCGCTGGTGCGCGCGAACCGTGCTCTGGCTGAGCTTAAGGGCCGTGCGGCAACTATACCAAATCAAGGCATCCTCATCGACACTCTTGCACTGCAGGAGGCCAAGGCCTCGTCGGAAATAGAGAATATTGTCACGACGCAGGACGAACTCTTTCAGGCTGACCTGTTCCCGGAGGGGCCGCGTTCCGGGGCCGCCAAGGAGGTCGCGCTATATCGTGACGCCGTCAAGCTCGGCTTCCAACGCCTTGTCGATAGTGATGGCCTGATCACCAACCGAACGCTCATCGAGATGTTCAGGTTATTGAAGGGGCGGACCGGGGGATTTCGATCCACGCCAGGCACCGCGCTGAGAAACGAGGTGACGCATGACATGGTTTATGTGCCGCCGCAGGACCTCCGTGAAATCGAAACCCAGATGGCGGCGCTGGAGCGGTTCGTGAACGATGACGCGCTTTGCGATCTCTACCCTCTCATCAAGATGGCGTTCATCCAGTGCTTTCTTCTTGAGGCTTTCTCCGTAGCGCCACCCACAGAAGCGGTGCTCCCGTCACCAACCCAAGGCCAGCCACGGCCCAGGTTGCCTCGCCCATGTCCCCACTGACCGCCTCACCACCGAAATGCGCAAGCAAGAAGCTGGCCGGAATGATGCCAGCCAATGTGGCGCACGCAAACCGCCACGCATGGAGCCGGCTGAGGCCTGCCGCATAACTGATCATGTCAAAGGACACGAAGGGCATCAGGCGACTTGCAAAGACCGTGGTCGTCAAGGCAGTTTGCGAGCCCAGAAGGCCGGCATCGAGCTTGTCGCCGAATACCCGTCGCAAGACGTCGTGCCCCAGAACCCGCGCCAATCCGAATGCGATCAGCGCCCCCAGTTCAGCTCCAATCACGATCAAGACTGTGCCCCAGATATGCCCGTAGGCCGCGCCCGCCGCCAATGCGATCGGCGCGCTTGGTATCGGGCTGGCCACGACTGCGACTGTCATCAATGTTACGATTATAAATGGCCCCCAGAGACCCGCTTGCGCCACCAGTCTGTCGATACGGTCACTGTCCACTAACCGGCCAGCTTCGGTGAGTATCGAAGGGACGAACTGCCAGAGACCGACAAGACCGACCACGAGGATCGCAAGTCCTACGACTGTGGCAGCGCGTGGGGTCATGTCAGATCGCCGCGATAGCCTTGGCAAGCATGTCGCGCACATCATCTGCAACTGCGATCAGCTCGACGTTGTCTATGGCCTGCGTGTAGGCTCCTTTATCCATCGTGCTGACATCGACACCTTCTTCGACGGCGCGCAGGACGATGTTCCAGGGGAGCATCGCGCCGACCCGACATTCAACCCAGATCGCCTGATAGCTCATATTTGGACTGCTGGCCCCCAGATTGCGGCAGGCTTTAATATCTGCGCACAACTTGGCCTTGATGGACTTTTGCACGTCGATTTTTGTCAATGCGCCAAATCCATTACCGGACAGACCCCTTCGCGTCGGAGTGTAAATGTCGTCGATATGCGCCCGGTCATCAACAGGGTAATGGTATAGGTCATGTGGATCTCTTTCCTTGTTTACTTGCGCAGATACTTGATCAGCGCGGCAATCATCAGGCCTACAAGGATCAAGATGATGATCATCCAGATCCCGCCAAACCCCATTCCATATCCGTTCATCATTTGGATGTCCTTTCCCGCGATGCGACGTGCCGACCTGTTACAACACCACATGACCCGTGCGGGTTCAAACTCCCCGCTGGCCGGGGTTCTATCGGGTAGCGGAACGTATTTACCATTTTACCACATTCTAATGCGTCGATGTGTTAAATTCGCCAACGCGCCGTTGGGCGTTGCGGGACGGCCTAAGCTTAGTTGATCCCATTCTCGCGCTGCAACGCGCGGATATAAGCCACGATATTCATCACCTCGACCTTCGTCACACCTCGGACGGGGGGCATATCGCCAAAACGCCAGTGATGCGCCCGCACCCCGTTCTGCGCCGCGAGGATAAAGGCGCCATCCCCATGGTGGCCGGGCTCATAGATTTTGTGGACAAGCGGCGGTGCGATACCCTGCCTGCCTTGCGCATTTGCCCCGTGACAGTCGGCGCAGGCAGCTTCGAAGGCGCGTTTTCCAATCTGCTCCTGTTCGCTGAAGGTGGCCGGGATCACTACGGCAACCATCGCATCCCCTTGGAGTTGTTTAGTCAATTCTGTTTCAGACCTGTCAGTGTCCGGCTGAATCAACACAAACGCCCCGACAGCCGCGGCCAATAACGCCATCGCGAAGACCGAACGTTTCATCCTGTTTCCTTCATAGCTTGGGTGCGCATCTGACCGCGCACGGAGGTCAGATGCGGCCATGTCGGGCCATCCCACTTATTTAAGCGCAGTGACCTTGAGCTTGCCCTCGACGCGATCGGCTGTGAATTCGATCTCGTCACCCTCGGCCATCTTGGCGATCACGTTCTCATCGGCGCGAAACACCATCGTCATGGCGGGCATGTCCAGAGCGACCAGTTCCTCGTGGATGATCGTGACCTTTCCGGCCTTGGCATCCACTTTCTTGATGACCCCTTTGGTGAAGGTTTCGGCAAAGGCGAGCGTGCTGGTCAGGGTCAGCGCGAGGGCGCTCATGGTGAGTGTCTTGAGGATTTTCATGTTGGTGTCCTTTCTGTGAGGGAATCAGTTAACGGTGATCGGGCCATGCATCCCGGCGTCGTAATGGCCGGGGATCAGGCAGGCGAATTCGAAGGTGCCCTTGTTGGCGAAGATCCAGAGGATCTCACCCGTGGCACCGGGTTCAAGGCGCACGGCGTTCGGATCGTCATGCTCCATTTCCGGGAATTTTTCCATGAGCACCTTGTGCTCGACGTTCTTGTGGGGGGAGTCCATCACGAATTCATGGTCGAGTTCGCCTGCATTGATCACGACAAGGCGCACGGTTTCGCCCGCCGTGAAATCCAGTTGCGCAGGTTCGAACACCATCCTGCCTTCCGCTGTCTCACGCATCGTGACTTCGATGGTGCGATCCGCGTCTCCTGTTGCTGGGGTGCCGATGGCCATCATGTCATGGCCATGTCCGCCGGAGTGGGTTCCGGCAGAGAACGCGGCGCTGCTCAGCGTCAGGGCAAAGGTAGTGCCGAGGAGAAGTGTTTTCATATTTGGGGTCCTTATGGGTGTGATTTGTGACGGCATCGCGGTTAGCCCTTTTCGCCAGTTCTCGGGGTGAGGTGGGTTTTCGCATCATTCACGCGACTGAATTCCGGCAACTCGCCCGTCCATTCATAGGCCTGCTCGCCCGGCGGGTTCTCATACCAGCCGGGGTCGCTGTAATCGTCGGGCGCAATCCCCTCTCGCACCTTCACGACCGAGAACATGCCGCCCATTTCAATCGGGCCATGCGGGCCCCAGCCGGTCATCATCGGCACGGTGTTGTCGGGCAGCTCCATTTCCATCGAGCCCATATCCGCCATGCCCGCCGTGCCCATCGGCATGTATTCGGGCTGGAAGCTGCGGATCTTGCGTGTCAGGTCGGCCTTGTTCACGCCGATGAAGGTGGGCACGTCATGGCCCATCGCATTCATTGTGTGATGTGCTTTGTGGCAATGGATCGCCCAATCGCCCAGATGATCTGCCGTGAACTCATAGGCGCGCATCGCGCCCACCGGAATGTCGATAGACACTTCGGGCCATTGCGCGCTTTCGGGCACCCAGCCGCCATCCGTGCAGGAGACCTTGAAGTCGTAGCCGTGCATGTGGATCGGATGGTTCGTCATTGTCAGGTTACCCACCCGCACGCGGACGCGGTCCCCCTTGTTGACGACCAGCGGGTCGATGTCCGGAAAGATCCGACTGTTCCATGTCCACAGGTTGAAATCCGTCATCGTCATGATCCGGGGCACATAGGTTCCGGGATTGATGTCGAAAGCGTTAAGCATGATCAGGAAATCGCGGTCCACAGGTCGGAAGGTCGGGTCCTTGGGGTGCACGATGAACATGCCCATCATCCCCATTGCCATCTGCACCATCTCGTCCGCGTGGGGGTGATACATAAAGGTGCCGGACTTGATCAGATCGAACTCGTAGACATAGGTCTTGCCCGGCGGGATTGCCGGATGGCTGAGGCCGCCGACCCCGTCCATGCCCGAGGGAAGGATCAGCCCGTGCCAGTGTATCGTCGTATGCTCGGGCAGCTTGTTGGTGACATAGATGCGCACCCTGTCACCTTCGACCGCCTCGATAGTTGGGCCGGTCGATTGTCCGTTATAGCCCCACAGATGCGCGACCATCCCCTCGGCCAGTTCACGCTCTACAGGTTCGGCAACAAGGTGGAATTCCTTAATGCCGTTGTTCATCCGATAGGGCAGCGTCCAGCCGTTCAGCGTGACTACGGGCGTGTAATCCGGCCCCGAGGAAGGCCGCGGCGTGATCTGGGTCGCGGCACTGTCCATGATTGCCGCTTCCGGCAGCCCCGTGTTGGCGGTCTGCCCCCAAGATTTTGACGAGACAAGCGCCGCACCTGCTGCACCCGCTCCCAACACTTGACGTCTGTTCAACATCATATCCATCCTTTCAATGTTCGGCGTCACCGCCAGCGGCAAGCGCGGCAGTTTCTGAAGGGGAAGAAGCACCGGAGCCGCCGCCGTAGATCGCGGCGGTTAGATCGGCCTCGGCCAGATAGAAATCGCGCTTGGCATTGGCCGCCTGCAGCTCGGCCCCCAGTTTATCGCGGGTGGCGCTAATCAACTCGAAGGTGCTGGTGATCATCCCGTTATAGGACAGTAGCCCCTCCTCCTCGACCGTCGCCCTGAGCGGGACCAGAACATCGCGGTAATGCTGCGCGATGCGATAGGTCGCGCGGTAACCGGCCTCGGTTGCCCGAGCCTCAGAGCGGACATCCACAGCCTTCTGAGCGAGAACATTCGCGGCCTGAAGATAGGACAACTCCGCTTTGCGCATCCGGGCCTTGCCGGTGTCAAAGATCGGGATTGCGAATTCCAGCTCAAGCTGCGGGGTGGTCTCGGTCCGTCTGCGACCGTCCTCGACTTCGCGTTCCGCCTCCACACCAGCGATCAGTTCCAGATCGGTGACCAGTCGCGTTTGGTCGGTGAGCCCGAACGCTGCCGCCTGCGCCTCAAGATCCAGCTTGGCGACACGCAGGTCGATGCGGTTGTTCAGCGCCTTGACCTCGACACCTGCAACGGCACCGACAGACCGCGGCAAAGCAGGCAGAGCATCCGGCACGAAATAGGCCACATCATCCCCCCAGAGGCCCATCAACCGCGTAAGATCCTCCTTGGCGCGGATGGCATTCAGCCGTGCCTGCGCCAGTTGCCCGGCCAGTTCCGCGTTGAAGGCAAACTCCCGTGCCTGACCAGCCTTGTTCAAAGAGCCTGTCTCGCCCAGACGTTGCGCCAGCTCCGCTCCGGCATCCGAGGTGACTTTGGCCCTTTGCAGGTAGCTGACCGTTTCAAAAGCCGCGACGGCCCTGATCCACGCCGCACGGGTCTGGTTGGCCAGTGCCAGCGTGTTATTCACCGCGCTTGCCTGCGCCGCTCGGAAATTCACATCCGCCAGCGCCATGCGTTGCTGGCGCGTCTGCGCAGCCAGAAGATTGGACGCAATCATGCCCTCGATCGCGCGATAGGCGCCAAGCTCCGCCGCACCGATCCCAAGAACGCCGATCGACACGACCGGATTGACAGGAGTGGCTTCTTGCCACGCGGTGGCTGCTGACAGTCCGATCTCGGCATAGGCGGCTTGCAAGCCTTTGTTGTTCAGCAGCGCCACCTGCACCGCTGTATCGGCAGAAATTGTCTTGCCTTGGACCAAGGCACGCACGTCACGTTGGACCTCCTCGTTCTCGGCCTGTGTTTGGGCAAAAGCCGTGCGCTTACCGATTGTGGCGGAGGTCTGATCTGACACGGCGGCAAATCCGGCCCTTGGCGCAGTATAGATATCCGGCACTGCCGTGGCACAGGCGGCCAGCACGAGCGGCAGGGCGATCAGTATGGGTAGGGTTTTGCCGCACATCAGTTCCCCTCCGATTGTTCGTCATTCACCTGCCGCCAGTCGCGCGGCCCGGACGGAGTCCGGTCGGTATAGCCGGCGAAGGGATCGCGGTAAGTGACGGGAGAGGTGCGCGCTGCACTTATCACGGTTTGTTGGCTGGCAATGTCCGGCAGAGGAGTGACCGCTTGCGCACATGCTCCCAACGCAAGGGCGCTTGCCCCCGCAAATAGGTGAATTTTCATCTGGATACCCTGATTATTCGGTGTCCATGCAAGGATGGACACGGATCACTAAGTTGATCCCGCTTGCGGGACCGCGATCAGATCAGGTGTTTGGGTGGTCGCCTATGTTCAATCGGATCAAAGGGCGAAAAGCTGGACAGCCAAGACGCCTCATGATCTGCCCTTTGAACATCTGAAAGACCTGACACGGCTTGCGCGAGGTCCGCTACCATGCATATCCCTTGGCAGCAGTTCGTCGTGTCCGTGGTCGTATCGCCGTCAGTCGCGTTCAGTTGACCTTGGGCAACATCCACATCTTGATGAGCATGAGCGTCATGTCCACCGTGATGCCAAATCTCGCCGCCCTTTGAAATTGCAGCGCCGTGCGTCAAGGAATGCGCGTGCGCGGATGATGGCGGATAGAGGACTAATGATATCAGAAGAACCACGCAAAACAGCGTCTTGATCAGCTTGGAATTGATCGCTTCGTTCACCATGACTCTTGAATGTCCGTTCATCCGCAAGCTGTCAATGATCGACAGGAGGGAAAGGCTTGTTTTTTGTGAAGCCAGCGGATTATTGCTTCTAGCTTGCGAAGCGATGAATGGGCTGCTCAGAAGAGTAAGCAGTATCTTGCCCATTGGTTATTTTTGTTTCGTGCCATCTGGTGCGAAGCCCGCATCTGTCAAGGCGGCGACGATGTGTTCGTGTGGTGCTTTAGAGGACACGTCCACGGTTTGCGAGGGCAGGTCTACCTTGATTAATGCCGCTGCATCGACAGCCTGTATAGCTTTGGAAACACCGCGCGCGCAGCCGCCGCATGTCATGGTTTTAATGTGGAACTGCATGTGAACTCCTTCGTTCAGTCTGGATTGGTAGAGATATGGGGCTTCCAAGCGTTGGAAGGTCAATAGGCCAAATTAACGAAATTCACCCCTTGACCTTCCCATGATGGGAAGGCCTATCTGTCGTTGCGACATGAAACAGCATTGTTAGGGCCGTCGCGATGAACAAACCTTTCTCTCCATCAAAACACTACACGCTTTCGCTTCCTGTCGTGGGAATGACCTGCGCCTCTTGCGTGGGGCGGGTGGAGCGTGCACTGACCAACGTGCCGGGTGTTTCATCGGCGAATGTGAATCTTGCCACTGAGAAGGCCGAAGTGTCGTCTGACGCTCCGATGGACAGGTCGGCTCTCGTGGATGCGATCGAAAAGGTCGGCTATGAGGTTCCTGATCAGACGGTTGATATCGCCATTGAAGGGATGACCTGCGCTTCCTGTGTTGCAAGGGTAGAGCGGGCATTGTTGGCGGTTCCGGGTGTCGCGTCCGCAACCGTCAATCTGGCGACCGAGCGGGCCACAGTGAGTGGCTCGGCGGATGCGGTGGCGCTGGTGCAGGCCATCGAGAAGACGGGCTATGATGCCCGTCTGGTGGAAAACGCAGGTGCCACAGAGGATGGCCTGGCGTCCCGCAAAGAGGTAGAAGAAGCATTACTGCTCCGCGATCTGACGATCGCCGCCGTTCTGACCCTGCCGGTTTTCGCGCTGGAGATGGGATCGCATCTCTTCGCGCCGGTCCATCACCTGATCATGTCCACTATCGGAATGCAGGCCAGTTGGGTGGTCCAGTTCATCCTGACGTCTCTGGTATTGGCGGGCCCGGGGCGGCGCTTCTACATCAAGGGATATCCGGCACTTTGGCGGGCCGCGCCTGACATGAACAGCCTCGTCGCAGTCGGCACCACCGCGGCCTATGCCTATTCTTTGTTCGCGACCTTTCTGCCGGGCCTGCTGCCCCCCGGCACGGTCAATGTCTACTACGAGGCGGCGGCGGTGATCGTGATGCTGATCCTGCTTGGCCGTTATCTTGAGGCGCGCGCCAAGGGCCGCACCTCTCAAGCGATCAGCCGTCTGGTCGGTCTGCAACCACGCATGGCGCGTGTCCATCGTGGCACTGATGTGGTTGAGGTGTCGATTTCCGAGGTGCACACGGGCGATCTTCTGGAGTTGCGCCCCGGTGAGCGTGTGCCCGTGGATGGTGAAGTTCTCTCCGGTCAGAGCTGGATTGATGAAAGCATGATCACGGGTGAGCCTGCGCCGGTTGCCAAAGGCGAGGGTGCGTTGGTGACAGGCGGCACGGTTAACCAGAACGGTGCGCTCACATTCCGCGCCATTGCGGTGGGCGAGGCCACGATGCTGGCGCAGATCATTCGCATGGTTGAGGCGGCACAGGGTGGCAAGCTGCCTATTCAGGCGCTTGTGGACCGCATCACGCTGTGGTTCGTGCCCGTGGTGATGGGGCTGGCCGCTCTGACCTTCGCGATCTGGCTGATCCTTGGCCCGTCTCCAGCACTGACCTTCGGTCTGGTCAACGCGGTGGCAGTGTTGATCATCGCCTGCCCCTGCGCGATGGGGCTGGCCACGCCGACCTCCATCATGGTGGGCACCGGGCGCGGTGCTGAACTGGGCGTGCTCTTTCGCAAGGGCGAGGCGTTACAGGCCCTGCAAAGCGTGCGTGTCGTAGCGCTAGACAAAACCGGAACCCTGACGGCGGGCAAACCTGCACTGACCGATCTGATCCTTTCCCCCGGCTATGAACGCGACGCGGTTCTCGCAACAGTTGCAGCAGTTGAAGCGCGGTCTGAGCATCCCATCGCAGCAGCCATCGTGACGGCCGCGCGGGATGCGGGTCTGACGTTGCTGGATGCAACGGATTTTACCTCGGAGACCGGATTGGGCGTTTCGGCAAAGGTGGGCGGTCGCGCGGTGAACATCGGGGCTGACCGATATATGCGGCAGTTGGGTCTGGAGATTGCGCCCTTTGCTGAAGACGCTGCGCGCATGGGGAGGGATGGCAAATCCCCACTTTACGCCGCCATCGACGGCCAACTGGCTGCGATCCTTGCTGTGGCCGACCCTATCAAGCCAAGCACCCCCGCTGCGATCCGTGCGCTGCATGATCTGGGCCTCAAGGTTGCGATGATCACTGGCGACAACGCCGGCACCGCGCAAGCGATTGCCCGCCAGCTTGGCATCGACGCCGTGGTGGCCGAGGTTCTGCCGGGCGGAAAGGTCGCAGCGATCCAGTCCTTGCGCGCCGATCACGGCCCTCTGGCCTTTGTCGGTGACGGGATTAACGACGCCCCCGCGCTAGCCGAGGCGGATGTGGGCATCGCTATCGGCACCGGCACCGATGTCGCGATCGAGGCCGCGGATGTGGTTTTGATCTCCGGTCGTTTGACCGGCGTGCCTGATGCCATCGGACTCAGCCGCACCACGATGGGCAATATCAAGCAGAACCTGTTCTGGGCTTTTGTCTATAACGCTGCGCTGATCCCGGTGGCGGCGGGTGCGCTTTATCCGGCCTTCGATATCTTGCTGTCGCCGATATTCGCGGCAGGCGCCATGACGATGTCGAGCGTTTTCGTGCTGGGTAATGCCTTGCGCCTGCGCCGCTTTCAACCCAGCCCGATCAAGGGAGAGGTTGCATGAACATCGGGGAGGCCGCCAAAGCATCGGGCGTATCAGCCAAGATGATCCGCTATTACGAACAGATCGCCCTGATCCCGCCCGCCGGGCGCACCGAGGCAGGCTACCGCGTCTATATGGACAGGGATGTGCAGATGCTGCGCTTCATCCGTCGCGCTCGCGATCTCGGCTTTCAGGTTGAAGCGATTTCCGAGCTTCTGGCTCTCTGGCGTGACCGCAGCCGCTACAGTGCGGATGTGAAACGTCTTGCCGAGGATCAAATCACCGGTCTGCGTCGCCGCATCGCCGAGATGGAAGGCATGGTCGCTACACTCGATCATCTAGCGCAGGGCTGTTCCGGTGACGACCGTCCGGATTGCCCGATCCTGGACGATCTGGAAAGCGATAACTCGCTCGTGGGTTCGACTTGTCATTCAGGAGGAGGGTTCAACAGGCGATAGTCATCAGCCAGGAGTGCTAGTTCACGGAGAGAGTCGTGGAATGCGGCAGTGCGTTTCCCGGCCCCTCCCGGTTGGCAAACTCTTAATCAAACTTCAAGTTGGCGTAGCGGCTGATCTCCACCATCTGCGGCCCATAGGCAAAATCCTTGCCATTTGGGTGCTTGCCCGCCTGAACAAACAACTGTTCGTGCCGAGACGCACATCGAAATTTGCCATCAGGGCCACATCATGCGGTTTAGCCGTGGTGCATATCGGCATGCTCAACAGATTCGCGGAGAGACTCGCAGGGTGCGCTTGTTTTTGCCGCAGCTCCTTCCCTGCTGCGCGCCCAACATGCGACTCCAGGGGCCTCTCTAGGCACTCCGTGAGGCTAGTGCGATAAGCTGTATCGCCGACCTAGATTGCCGCCTAAGATCCACAGACCGATGTCCACCTTGAAAAGGTGCCCCAGTTTGCTATGCGACACGCCGTTTCAGGCATCCGCACAAGCAAGGTCTCGATCCAAAGGAGCAAGGTTCAATTTGGAGATCTTCGCCGAGGAATGGCTCGACTTCCCGATATAGACATCAGCTGAAATGCATGGAATCGATCGCGAAGTCCTAGAAATTTCTATCGAACGCGATGGGGATGCATTCTGGTGCCGCCAATGCCCCGTGATGAAAGCTCCCATTGCCGCAGCTCGATGGACACAATCCAAACCTGAACAATTGTTCTAGACGCGATTAGCGTTTGAAATTGCTGTATGGGCTCGCGGTTCGAGCACGAGCCGGGGGTAGCGGCGCAGAACGTGACGCTGAATAATCAAGTTAAATCTTGCATGAGCGCGTAGATATTCTACGGTCACATCCAAAGGGCTAGGCGCACGGGCCGGATGTGGCTTCGTAGAATTTCTACCGATTTTAATCGCAATCCGAGAAGATCATCCCAGATGACCCAAGCCAAGCAAAAGCGGAACAACGAGTATTATCTCCAAAGATTGCGCAGTGAACGTCCAGTGGTTTACTCCGATTTCCAATCGGGTCGGTTCAAAAACCTTTCTGAAGCCCTGATCAAGGCCGGGATCCGCAAGAAGCGAACCGGCTTCGATACTCTCAAATCTGTCTGGAAAAAGGCCGGCACAGCCGAGCGCGATGCCTTCAAGGCGTTCATCGGATGCACGGTGCCGACAGTGGCCAGCGCAACGGTAGCAACATCGGTGGTCGTGAAGTCGGCTGGCCACACGGCAACCGCGACAAGCGGCAAAGGCCACCTTCCTCCTGCACTGAAGGACGCAGTGAACGAGATCATGAAGCGGCGGTGCCTGAAGTCGGGGCAAGTGATGCGCGAGATTGGCCGAAATCCATGGGATGGTTCCTTGGGAACGGCACTCCATAGAGGCACGAAAATTCAGGATAGCATGATCGCAGACTTGGAAGTCTGGGCGACCAAAAACAAAGCCCCCTGATCAGCCTCGCCGCCGCTCGGACCTTTCTGTTCCAGTCGGTGATAGCAGCCGTCCGCGGTGAAGCCTCAATGGCGCGCCAAGGCATTAAAGCCGAAGAACGCGCGACTCTCGACACGACATGTTTGACGAACAGTTGTTCGAGTCGATGCGCATTTCCCGGAGCGCCATCATGACCAACTCATGCGATTGAGCGGCGTCGGGGATACCGCCATGCGCCTCAGAGCCGCTGAGAGACTCGCTGAGAGCGTTCGCGCTCACGGAGTCCTGACCCTGCCGGCTGGCGCCTCGTGCGACTCCACGGGTCGCCCGACGCGCTCTGCGAGCCCTTGGCGCCACCCTTGGTCATGCGGCTGGGCTGTGGCGGTCAGCAGGGTCTCTCCGGCATCAGTCGCTCCCGTCGCACTCAACCAAGTGCTCAAGATGCAGGAGCCGCACCGACGCGATCCACGCAATTAGCTTTCAACTGTGGTTTTTGACGCCGATTTCTCGGACATTCGCGCCGTGGGCGATGAGGATCCACATCATGGTGATCGCCTGAAACACCAGTAAATGCTTACTTATGCGGTCTCCGCCCCTTTATGGGCCGCAGTGATCAAGGTGTCGGGCTAATAACTGGGTTCACCTCTTCTACCCTGTCTCCTCTCCCTCATACAGACCACACCATCCTCCCCAACCACACACGTCTCTCCTCGTCACGCTCATATCATACCAGACTCTGAAATGAGAAGCCGCACGAAAAAGCGTCGGCGCGCCTCAAATCGTCATCCTCACACCTGCCAGGCTCGGCGAGCGCGGCCGCGACCTACCTGGTGGTGAATTTGCTCCAGCGTCTTTGCAGACCGTCCAGTGCGCCGCCGATGACAGCATTCATCTCCTGCCAATCTGCGAGGCTCATCTCTTCGTCTTTCGTCTTGCGCGGCCTCTTCTTCCCAGCCTGTTTCGCCGCAAGTCGTCTCTCCTCATCAAGGGCTCGCAGCCTTAGATTTATGCCGTAGACGCCGCGGTTCTTCATCTGAGCCTGTGCGTCTTCGAAGATGTGCTGCAGCGGCTCGATCATTGGCAGTCTGCAGCGCAGGTAATCCCTGGTGATCTTCCTGAACGAGATGCTGCTGAGATCGTCGATCTTGTGCAGACCATGTTTCTTCAGCGTCTCGGTTCCGGAGATCGTGACTTCGATCCGGGCGCGGCGTTCTTCGTCCTGCAGAGTGACAAAGGTTCTCTTAATAGGGTCACGTTTGTCGGTGATCTTGTTCTGGATGCTGATGAAGTGCGACTTGAACTTGTTACCTTTCGAGACTGTTGAATTCAGAAAGGGCGTGTATCCGACGTTTGTCGTGAGAACACGATTGCGGATGCCCTCCTCGGCGATCATCGAGTCCGACTTGTGCTCGGTTTTCTTGCCGGGGGAAGCAACATGGGCGAACAGATACCGGATCTTCGGCTTGCGCTTTGGCAGCCTATCCTCATCATCATGAATCTGACGCGCATCTGCATATCGCGGCGTCGCGGCGTCTGGCTCTATTATGCGACTGGGTCTGCTCCAGTGATGGCGCTGTAGAAGTCCCACAATTCGCTCGCGGCGCAGAACGGCCTCTTCCGGTGAGCATGGTTTCCTCGGATAGAAATCGACCGAGATCTCGATTAGGTGGAACAGCACCGGCTCAATGAGGCCCGGTCCATCCTTGATGGATTTCAAAATTGCAGCCAGCACCTCCGGCGTCGGCTCCTGGATAATGATCGCGAATGGCGCGCCTATGAGTATAGATTCGTCGAGGCACATGAGCGGCGCGCCCCACACGTCGCCAGATGCCTTGGGATCGAGCAGATCGTCAACGAAGGTCCTGACCCCGGTCGCTTTCACGATCAGGTCCTGTAAATTCAGGCGGTGTATCTTCACACGGGTCTCGATCAGGATGACCAGCCTATCGATCAGCGCCTCGACCCGGTAGTCTTTGCGAATATCCACGTCCGGCACGAGGGTGATTTTCCCCTCCCGGTCCGCGCGCGCCTTCCCGGATGACGATGTCGTGGCAGTCGTCTGCGGCACATATCGGAGCCGTGGGTTCAGCTTGGTGCCCGATGGCAAGCGCCGATACTCCTCGGCATGCATGTCAGATTGATATTCGAGTGCGATCTCAAACAGGACGAGGGTCGCGGGACGTGGCGCATCCGGCTCGACAAAGATCTCCGGGCGACCAGTCAGTGACGCTGGTAGCAAACCATTGATCGCATCTAGGGCGCGCTCAATCTCCGGCGATTTCTTGATCTTTTTTTTGCCGTGGAGGGCAGAACCGGATTTCAGATATCGCAAGTAGTCTGGCAGGGTGTGCCTCAAGGAGCGAAGCGGCGCATCGAAATTCGCCGCTGTGATCTTCTCGTCGAATAGTCTTTCCCACTGATCGACTAGGGCGTGTTTCGTGATTTCCCGCTTCCGGCTTGCTCGTCCGCGTGCTGGCTTTGCGTGCGCCTTCTTCCGAGCTGCCGTTTCGATCTCTGCCATGATCGCCGCCACGCATTTCAGAATCCTTTTCGGATCTGCCTGCCGACCAGGTCGCGCTCTCGCACCGGGCCTGCGATCGATCAGCCAGTTCCCAAAAACCACAAGCTCCGCATGTTTTCTCAGAATGCCCTTGTCGCCAATCGCATCCACAAGCGTGGTGGGAATGTCCGTCTCCATGTCTGAGCGGCGTCGCGCCATCACGGTGTTGAGTCTACGCACATACCCCATGTCGATCGGGTCCGCATCAAGCGCACCGATCTCAAAGAGTTCCTTTGACGCCAGGGCCAATTTCTCCCCACGAACTCGGTGACTTACTACTGAACTGGTCATTCAAAGCTGCTCCTTGGAGAGATCGAAAATCGCTTACGACCAACGCAGAGCCTCGGCAAGCGTAGTGCATGCACATTGTAAAAGTGCGGTGGAGCGCCCGTAGTGGTAGCACAGCCTGCCGTTGCGGTCTGGTCCGAGATCGATATGGTCGGCGGCTCCACGGCCAAGGAGGACAGCCATGTATGAGAAGAGCTACGGCACAGCGCGATTGGTGTTCGGTATTGTCGCGATAACAGGCTGGATCATCATCGTCATCGGACTGATCGCGCTGGTCTCGTCGTTCGCAGGGCGCGGTGCAACAAACTGGCAGATCATGATGCCGGGGATCGTCATGCTCGCCTCCGGCTTGGTCCTTGTGGCAACATCGCAGGTTTCGTTCGCGGTGCTCGACCAGGCTGACATCTCACGTGCCAATCTCCTCGTGCTGCGAAAGCTGGCGGAAGCGCAAGGGGTTTCGCTTCAGCCGAAAAGCTCGATGCCGGCCGCCAGCATGGCGCCAAAAACGCGGAAAGAGCCAACCCTTCGATCTGGTGAAGATGGCGGTGATCAAGGCTAATACAATCGTTGACATGCTCGTCATGCGCGGTGCCCGGTATAATCTGAACGAGGAGGAGTTCGTCACAATCGGCAAGGCCAATGCCGGGATCAAGAATGGCGAATTGTAACATGGCGCTGGCGCAGATCATCCTGCGAAAAACATGCGCGGCCTCGCGCGCTTTCATTGCGCAGGCGGTGTGGAAGACAAGCCGACAGAATGATCAGATCGACCTCATCTGCACTTGCACTTCTGAGCCTCACCGCACATCCTGCGCGAGAAAAAGTCAGGGGCGGTAATGAGCGGTAACGATATCAAGAGCCTTGGGAGTTTCGTCTGGTCGATCGCGGAACTTCTCCGGGGCGACTTCAAGCAATCGGAATACGGCAAGGTGGTTCTGCCCTTTGTGGTTCTGCGGCGGCTCGACTGCATCTTGGAGCAAACCAAGCCTGCCGTTCTCGACATGGCGGCCACGTTGCCCAAGGACATGGATGATGAGGCGCGCGATGCGCTCTTGTCCAGCGTCGTCGGCGCAAATATCCGCCTCTACAACGAGTCGCGCTTCACATTCGCCACGCTCAAGGGACAGGATCCCAAGGACATTCATCGCAACCTGCTCGACTACATCACGAATTTCTCCGGCAACGTCCGCGACGTCTTCCTCGATAAATTCCTGTTCACCGATCAGCTCAAGCGGCTGAATGACGCCGGGCTGCTCTATCAGGTGTTCGACCGGTTCACGCAGATCGACCTGCATCCCGATGCCATCTCCAACCTAGAAATGGGCTATCTTTTTGAAGACCTGATCCGCCGCTTCTCGGAAATCTCGAACGAGACGGCGGGGGAGCATTACACGCCGCGCGAGGTGATCCGGCTGATCGTGTCACTGCTGCTGATCAACGACAAGGACGCTCTCACCGGCACCGGCGTGATCCGGCAGGTCTATGACCCGGCGGCGGGCACAGGCGGAATGCTGTCCATCGCCGAGATGGAGATGAAGGCGCTCAACGACCGCATCCGCGTCGAGCTCTTCGGCCAGGAGCTCAACCCCGAGTCCTTCGCGATCTGCAAATCCGACATGCTGGTCACCGGCCACAACCCCGAGAACATCGCATATGGCAACACGCTGACTCAGGACGCGCATGCCGACCGGCGCTTCCACTACATGCTGTCCAATCCGCCCTACGGCGTCGACTGGAAGAAATACGCCGACCCGATCAAGGATGAGGCCGCAGAGCAGGGCATGTCTGGGCGCTTCGGGGCCGGGCTGCCGCGCATTTCGGATGGGCAGCTCTTGTTCCTCCAGCACATGATTTCCAAGATGCGCCACGACGAACAGGGCTCGCGCATCGGCATCGTCATGAACGGATCGCCGCTCTTCACTGGCGGGGCCGGATCGGGCGAGAGCGAGATCCGCCGCTGGATGCTGGAGAATGACTGGGTCGAGGCGATCATCGCGCTGCCCACCGACCTCTTCTACAACACCGGCATTCAGACCTATGTCTGGTTGCTCACCAACCGCAAGGACAAGGCTCGGCGCGGCAAGGTGCAACTGATCGACGCCAGCGGCGAGCGGTTCTGGAAATCCATGCGCAAGTCGCTCGGCTCCAAGCGGCGGGAAATCACGCCCGAGGCCTGTGACCAGATCACGCAGCTCTATGCCGAGATGCTGAATGGCGACGGTGACTGGGGCGACGTTTCCAAAATCTTCGCCACCACCGATTTCGGCTATCGCGAAATCCGGGTCGAGCGGCCGCTGAAGCTGGCCTTCGCGGTCACGCCCGAGGGACTGGAGGCGCTGCGCGAGGCCAAGCCGTTCGAGAAGCTCGACCAAGAGACTCAGAGCGCGATTCTGGAGTCGCTGGAGTCGCATCTGGCAGGGGAGCGGTGGGTGAGCCGCGCTGCGTTTGAGACCGCACTCAGCGACTCGCTCCGGGCCTCTGGCGCGAAGATCGGCGCGCCGGTGCGCAAGACTATTCTGGGGGCGCTGTCGGAACGGGACGAGGCGGCAGAGGTGTGCACCGATGCTTCGGGCAATCCCGAGCCCGACACCGATCTGCGCGATCACGAACTGGTGCCGCTGAACGAGGATTGGCGCGCCTATGTTCAGCGTGAGGTTCTGCCCTTCGTCCCCGATGCTTGGGTGGATGAGAGTTACACCGACGCGGCGGACTGCGGCGTTGGCCGTGTCGGGTATGAGATCAACTTCAACCGCTACTTCTACAAATACGTCCCGCCCCGCCCGCTGGAAGCAATCGACGCCGAGTTGAAGGCGCTGGAATCCGAGATCGCCGGTCTGCTGCAGGAGGTGGTTGAGTGATCACACTCCAAGAACGCGTGCACGCAGCACCCAAACCGGTTGATTGGCAGTTGGACAAACTGCATCACGTGTTCCGCGTCCGTCGCGGCAATAAGAACAGGGGCATGAAAGAAGAAAACCTGCTTTCGCTGAGTTATGGGCGCATCATTCAGAAGGACATTGAAACCGCAGAGGGACTGCTGCCCGAGAACTTCGAGGGGTATCAGATCGTCGAACCGGGCGATATTGTCCTGCGCTTGACCGACCTCCAAAATGACAAGCGCAGTCTGAGGCAGGGTCTCGTCACCCAGCGTGGCATCGTCACCTCGGCATATGACGCGGTCGAGGTCCAGCGCGACAACGATCCGCGCTTCTGGTTCTACTCGCTGCTCGCGCTTGATCTGGCGAAACACTACTACTCGCTCGGCGGTGGCGTTCGTCAGTCTGTGAAGTTTGCTGACTTCCCGAACGACTGGGTGTATCGCCCCGACCTCGCGACCCAACGCCAGATTGCCGACTTTCTGGACCGTGAGACCGCAAGAATAGACCTGCTGATCGAGAAAAAGCAGCGGTTGGCGGCGTTGCTGGCGGAGAAGAAATCTGCCTCCATAGATCAGATCGTGAACTCTCAGGAATGGAGCGAGGTCAAACTCAGTAGATTGGTGCGCATGATCGATGGAGATAGGAGTTCTGAGTATCCCTCAGACCAAGACTTCGTGGATGAAGGCATTCCCTTTATCTCTTCGAAACAGATCCAAGACCGCGTGCTGACCCTCGACGACGCCAAGTTCATAACACCCGAAAAGTTCGCCAAACTTGGCAGAGGCAAACTTCAGGATGGGGATATCATCGTAACCGTAAGAGGAACGCTGGGAAACACCGCGATCTTTCAAAAAGAACTCGCGACGACTGGTTTCATAAATGCCCAAATCATGATCATGCGACCTGAAAATCGTGTCGATCCCTTTCTGCTACACATGTTCACGCAGTCTACCGCATGGTCGGATCAAATCGCGGTCGAAGGTTATGGCAGTGCGCAGAAACAACTGAATCAAGATGTCCTCCGCCGGTTCACCGCACGTTATCCGCTCGATACAAATCCAGACCGTTGGCAGCAGATAATGAGCGATCTTGTCGCGCAGCATTCAATGATCGGCACAAAAACTAACGCCTCCATCGACCGCCTCAAAGAATACCGCTCCGCCCTGATCACCGCCGCCGTCACCGGTCAGATCGACGTGACGACCTATGTCAAGTCCGGCACCTCCGACCCCGCGCTCTGCGCCATTCAAGAGGAGATGGGCGTGTGAGCAATATAACAACCCCAAACAAGGAAAAGAAAAATGGGCTTTTTCATCAAACTTATTGCGTGGCTCGGAGTTCTAGGCAGCGTCATCGGATGCTACGCGCTCTGGCCTGAGCGATACGCCTATGAGGGCAGCCAGATTCTAGCGATGCTTTTTCTCTTAGGTGGGCTGATTTCTTCGTTTCTGACCTACGCCATCGGCCATATTGTGGACCGAGTGGATGCACTGCACGTGAAGCTGATGGCGGGCACGACTGAGAACAGCGGCGTGACGAGCAACAGACTGCCCGAAGCCGAGCCAGCCGAGTGATTTGCTGTGACGGACACCCACACCACCGCCGACATTCACCAAGAGAAGGTCTTCGAGGCGCATATCGTCGCCTGCCTGACCGCCGATCAGGGATATATCACGCGCGACTGCGCGGCCCACTACGACGTTCCCCTCGCGCTCGACACCGAGTTGCTGTTCCGCTTTCTCAAGGCGACGCAGCCCGAGGCTTGGCAGACGCTCGAAGACCATTACAGCGCGCAGGCAGAGGCGGAGGTGCTCAAGCGTCTCGACAAGGCGCTCAAGGACAACCCAACCCACATGGTGCTACGTGACGGCATCAAGCTGGTGCCCAACATCCGCTTTGCGCTGTGCTTCTTCAAGCCCGCCTCGAACCTCAACCCCGATCTCACGCGGCTCTACGAGGCGAACATCCTGTCGGTGATGCGCCAGGTGCATTACAGCGCCAAGGACCCGAAGAAATCCATCGACATCGTGACCTTCGTCAACGGCATCCCCGTCGCGACGCTCGAAGTGAAGAACCTGCTCACCGGGCAGAACGTCAAACACGCCGAGAAGCAGTATCGGCAGGACCGCTCCCCCGCCGGTGAACCGTTGCTGACCTTCAAACGCGGTGCCATCGTCCACTTCGCGGTGGATCAGGACAACGTGTCGATGACCACCCGCCTGATGAACGGCAAGACCCGGTTCCTGCCCTTCAACCGAGGCCGCGACGGAGGGGCCGGCAATCCGGACGTGCCGGGCGAGAACCGGGTCGCCTATCTCTACAAGGACCTGCCCGAGGGGCGCGCGGTGTTTTCGCGTGAGGTGCTGCTCGACCTGATCGGTCGTTTCATCCACCTCGAACGCTCGGGTGGTAAGGAGGTGCTGATCTTCCCGCGCTTTCAGCAGTTCGACGCGGTGCGCAAGCTGCTGGCCGATGCAAGGGCACAGGGGGCCGGGCAGAATTACCTCATTCAGCACAGCGCCGGATCGGGCAAGTCCAACACCATCGCCTGGACCGCACACCAGATCATCAACCTGCATGACGAAGACGACAAACCGCTCTTTGACACGGCGATCATCGTGACCGACCGCCTCGTTCTAGACCGGCAATTGCAGAACACCATCGGCGGCTTCGCCCAGACCGAGGGCGTGGTGAAGAAGATCGACGGCACGTCCCGCGATCTGAAAGACGCGATCCTCAAAGGCGCGCGGATCATCATCACGACGATCCAGAAATTCGGCACCGAGCATCTGGCGGCGATCTCGGGTCAGGCGGGGCGCAATTTCGCAGTGATCATCGATGAGGCCCATTCCTCGCAGTCCGGCAAGGCTGCCCAGGCAATGAGCGATGCGCTCACGCGTGACGCGACCAGCTCCGACGATATCGAGGATCTGGTGCTGGCCTTTCAGAAGGCGCGGGGGCCGCAGAATAACATCTCATTCTTGGCGTTCACCGCGACCCCGCGCAACGTGACGCTGGAGCGCTTCGGCCGCATCGGCAAGGATGGCAAGCCGCACCCGTTTCACCTCTACTCGATGCGCCAGGCCATCGAGGAAGAGTTTATCGTCGATGTCCTCAAGAATTACATGACCTACAAGGCGTATTATCAGCTTGAGAAAACCATCGAGGACGATCCCGCCTTCAAGGGCCGCAAGGCACAGTCCCGTGTCGCGCGTTATGCGTCTCTACATCCCACCGCGATCGACCAGAAGGTCGAGGTGATCGTCGAGCACTTCCGCCGCCATGTCGCCAAGCAGCTAGACGGTCAGGCCAAGGCGATGATCGTCACCCAGAGCCGGGAACATGCGCTGCGTTACTGGCAGCAGCTGACCCGTTACATCGAGGACAAGGGCTACACTGGCCTCAAGGCGCTGGTGGCCTTCTCGGGCGATCTGACCGTCGATGGAATGGTTTGGACCGAGGCGACAGCAAACGGGTTTGCCGAAACCGAACTGCCCAAGAAGTTCGACACGGATGACTACCAGGTCCTCGTAGTGGCCGAGAAATACCAGACCGGGTTCGATCAGCCAAAACTGGTGGCGATGTATGTCGACAAGAAGCTGGCGGGCCTGCAGGCGGTTCAGACGCTGGCCCGGCTGAACCGCAGCTATGGCAAGGACAAGCCGACCTACGTGCTCGACTTCCAGAATGCGATGGAAGACATCCGCGAGGCATTTGCGCCGTTCTTCGAGGCGACAGCGCTCGAGGAGCGCACCGATCTGAACCAGATTTACGATCTGGAACAGCGCATCACGAACGCAACCTACATCCACAAAGATGAGGTCGAGCGGTTTGCGAACCAGTTCTTCAAAGGCGACCTGACGACCCAAGACCGGCTGGCCCTCGAAGGCACCGTGCGTCTCGCCGTTGAGCGGTTCAACCTTGATGAAGACGAGGCACAGCAGGAAGAGTTCCGGCAACTGCTTAAGAGCTTTCTACGCTTCTATGCCTTCGTGGCACAGGTCGTGTCGCTAAATGACGCGTGGCTGGAGAAGCTCTACGCCTATTTGGCCTGGCTTTCGCGCCTTCTGCCATCACGCGACGTGCCTGCCGACATCATGATTACTGACGACATGCTGACCCTGTCGGCCTTCAAGCTCCAGAAGGGCGAGGAAGGCAGCGCGTCATTGGCACCTGGAGAAACCGCCACGCTCGCCCCGATCACCGAGTTCGGCGCGAATGCCTATACCGAGGAGGAGGAGCGATCGCTGTCGGAGATCATCGACTCTTTCAACGAGCGGCATGGGACGCAGTTTTCGCGCGACGATTTTCTCCGTTTCGAGCGTGTGACGCGTGAGGTCATGGATGAAGACATGACAGAGATGGTTCGCAACAATCCCGCCGACGTAGTCTACAATGCCTTCTCGCAGGCATTCTTCCAAGGCATGGTCAAAATGTTCCAAAATGACAACGAAATGCGGAATATCGTGATGACCGACAAGAACGCACGCGAGCAGGCGACGCGGCATTTTTTCAAGCGGGCGCAGCGACAAGCAAAGGAGAGGTAGGGGACAGTCCTATTTGAGCGTCTTCATAACATTCGACTTATTTCCCGTCCATCTGCATGACTTGCATGCCGAAGCGCGGCTTTTCTAGAACCTTGACCTTCGCTGCAAGTGCAGCACCGGTTGTCCTGAGTCATAAAAATGCGCACAGAAGCTGACGCTGCAAAGTGGCGAATTGTGGTCGCCCATCAAGACATGAACGGCCCATGGAGCGAACCTCCAGCCTTCGTCGGTGATGCTCCGGTGCGGCCCGTCGAAGTGGGCATTCGCTCCGACAGCAAACCTTGCAGGCATGAACTTTCTGGGCAAGTGTAAGGCCATGCGGAACGCCAAGTATCAACAAATAATCGATTGGAACGAGCGCCAAGGGGACCATCGGCGACTTGGCGTCGAATTGACCTATGAAATTGAAACGCTCATGACAGAAGCCAGCGCTCTGATCGATGGGTCTCCGAAGTTTGCTGAATTCATTCCCATTCGACTGGTCACGACATTGGAGGTTTTTCTTCGCGGCGTGATCGCCGAGCTAATTGATGAAAAGGACATCTACTTCGAGCGCGCTGACAAGCTCACAAAGGGCGCGAAGATTGATCTAACCTTCACCGCACACATTAATCGACGCGAACTAACAGTAGGCGATTTTGTGGCGCATGCTGTGTCCCTAAACAACGTAGATTCAATCATCAGCACTTTGGACACGTTGCTTGTTGATTTCCCTGCGAAACTTAAAGTCATCCATCCCCGATGGGTAGAGGAAGAAGCCAATTGGCCGTTGACGCCGATCATCGAAGGGTATGATCAGGTAATGTCATCGTTGGCCCGGCTTTACGAGGTGCGCCACGTCCTAACCCACGAACTTCCTTCTTCGCCGTTCCTTGATCCAGTTGAAGTGCCAACGCTTGCGGCGGCAGCCAAATCATTCATCACGGCAACTGACTGGGTCGTCGTTGAAGCCCTGCACGGCGCTGTCCCCAGAACGCAGATGGGCATGAACTTGAGCATGGGCGGCGAATTGCACGATGAGGAAGTCCAGTTAGCGGCAGCGATGGATGAGGCAACAAAGCTTCATGGCATCGACCTTGAATCGCTCACAGAACTGCAGAATAGATGGATTGAGTGGGCCGATATGCAGGCTAACCTTGTGGCTTCACAAGTGGCAGGGGGCTCAATGTATCCGATGGTCTGGGCGTCAGAAAAGGCAGCCCTTGCACGGGAGCGGCGTGGACAGGTCAAGCGCTTGATTAGCGAGTGGATGGAAAATCAATAACTACCTAAAATCGTAGCAAATGAACGGCAACGTTCGCGATCAGATACGCTTCGCGGTCACCTTCGTTCCGTCGACTGCGACGACATATAATATCCCATCAGCTTCGATATGGTAGACGTGCTTCACCATGCTCAGGTTCAACGTGGGCATCGGGTCTTCAATTTCTTGCGGAGCGACCAAGTCGGCGTCGTCGTATCGGTAGCCGGGTGTGTATCCGTGGAGGACCACCTGCTTGGGGATACCACCCATGTCTTCGAAGACCGCGTCCATCGCCAACACGGCTGCACCGTTCCGGTTCAAAACAACCGTTCGGCTGAAGAAGGGTCGAATTTTCCCGAGTAGGGTTCGCCAAGCTTCGATGTTGTCAACGATAGGCTTGCCGGAAAAGAAGATAGCCATCAGCCAAGGAATGAGCGGAACAATATTCGACGTTATGGCCGTGACAAAGGCGGGCAAGTCCGCGCCGGGACCGATATTCGCTTCTTCGAATTCTTCGTCGAATTCGGCACGGATGCGATCTAGGAAGATTTCGCTGGCTGCTTCTGTTGCCGCCCATTCGTCGGCGTAGTCGTCCCAATTCACGTATTCATCAATGCGGTCGTAGCTTTCGTCGACCACGAAAATCAGAATTTCCTCGGGCCCTTCCTCTCGCTGACGGGATACAGGGGGAGGTTCGCTGGGCTGCAGCCCAAGTAATTTTCGGATGCTTTCAATGAAGTCCATGCCAATATCCTCTAATGCAATCTAACTTGCAGCCACGGTATCACTTCATGCGTTCAGTGACTTGCGGTTATTGCGAAAGGCTGCTTGCCGTCCTGCACCTTGGTCCTCTTGCCACTGCAGCAAATGTCTGGAATCCGCCCTCCGTGTCGAGGGTTCCGGTCCGAGTTGGCACCCTCCCGACCGTCTGTAAAGGGGCAGGGACTCGTCGCCTGCGCCTCGAGGAGGCGACGTCTATGACAGCGATTGAAAGGCGCTCCTAGCGGTCATGCGACAATTCGTCGGCCCACCAGAGAAAGCTACTCCCAAACTGCGGCAATAAGCTCAACCCGTGCATTTGATGCCGCACTCGATCTGATCCCGCTCATCTACCCTGACTTCCACCTAGAACGAAGGCGGCCCAAGCACCCACCATCTCGCGCTGATTTTCCAGCATATCCAAACGCTGGTAAGATCGGAAAAGCTATACAGAGTGATTTCCACGACGTCCCTTTATCCTCAAGTCGGACCCTTGCCGCCTGATACTTCTGCAGGCAAAAGAGCCTTTCAACCTGTGGAGCCGTGGGATTGGTCAAGGAAATGCGCAGGCGGGTCGATCTTCTGACGGGCATCTTGCTGGTCGGGATCACATGTCTTGTGATCTTTCACGAATGGCATGTCGCGGAATGGATGGCACCGGTGAAGCCGGTGCTTGTGGTGTTGACCATCACCATTCTCGCAGCGCAGGTGCGTCTTGCACGCAAGGCGTTTGTCGCGGTTGCCCTCGGCCTGACGCTGGCGCTGGCCCTCAGCGCGCCTGGCTGGCAGGAGGCGGTTCTGGATGGACTGCGCTCAGCGGCGTTCATCGCGGCGTTCTTCTCGGCGCTGTCGACCTTGCGCAATGTCGCGCAAACCTCGCCTGCTGTGCAGGCGGCGGGCCGATTTCTTTCCGGTCAGCGGCCCGGACGGCGCTATCTGGCGCTGACCCTCGGTGGACAAGGCTTCGCGTTGCTGCTCAATTATGGTGCGATCCAGCTGTTGGGCGCTCTGGCGCTGGCGAATGCTGGTTCCGAGCCTAATGCCGAGGTGCGCGGCCACCGAATTCGTCGAATGCTTCTGGCGATTCAGCGGGCCTTTGTATCGACCCTCCCCTGGTCGCCCCTGTCCTTTGCCATGGCGATTTCGGTGAGTGTCGTTC
>Ga0209643_1000858_pt1 | contig 37645 bp, 31 predicted proteins | sample AutmiccBRH37_all_FD_187383 | JGI IMG/M metagenome (GOLD analysis project Ga0209643, IMG submission 187383) | Deep subsurface microbial communities from Mt. Terri, Switzerland - Autotrophic microbial communities BRH/37_all (SPAdes) (version 2) | ecosystem: Environmental > Aquatic > Deep...
CATCTCTTTTAAGAGAAAAAAGTCAGGAGATGAAAAGGTGACGCAGCCTTTATTACAAACAAAAAACCTTAAAAAGTATTTTAAAACATCGACTGGAAATTTACATGCAGTGGATGGAGTAAATATATCCATAAACAAAGGAAAAACGCTTGGAGTAGTTGGGGAATCAGGATGTGGAAAGTCAACGCTGGGAAGAACAGTATTAAGACTATTGGAAGCAACAGAAGGAGAAGTTCTGTATAATGGGAAAAACATATTAACCTGCAATAAAAGGGAAATGATGAATTTGCGAAAGGAAATGCAAATTATATTTCAAGATCCTTATACCTCCTTAAACCCACGAATGACAGTAAGCGAAATAATTGCAGAACCTTTGATAGTGAATAAAGTATTCAAAAACAATAAAGACATGAACCAAAAGGTATTTAAGCTAATGGAAACAGTAGAACTTTCAGAAAGATTAATAAACACATATCCTCATGAACTTGACGGGGGTAGGAGACAACGAATAGGTATAGCAAGAGCATTAGCCTTAGAGCCAAAATTTATTGTGTGCGACGAACCTGTATCAGCATTAGACGTTTCAATACAAGCGCAAATACTCAACTTGATGATGGATCTGCAAGATGAAATGGGCCTGACATATATGTTCATTACACATAATTTATCAGTGGTAAAGCATATATCGGATGAAATAGCCGTAATGTATCTTGGCCAGTGTATAGAAAGAGCTTCTGGTGATGAATTATTCAATAATCCGTTACATCCATATACAAAAGCACTATTAAGTGCAATACCGGTGGCAGATCTAAGATATAGGAATAAAAAACGTGAAATATTAAAGGGTGAAGTAACAAGCCCGATAAATCCTGCGAGAGGATGTAGGTTTGCGCAAAGATGTACGCTGGCAAGAGAAAGATGTATGGGAACAGATATAGAACTTAAAGAAATATCAACAAATCATTATGTTGCATGTAAACGTGCTGGAGAAATAATTACTTAGTAAAAAAAGGAGTGGATAAAAAGTGAAAGGTAAAATGCTTGCTTATTTATTAGTACTCGCACTGCTTGTAACAATGGTATCAGGGTGCGGTGGAACAGGAACGACAGCTAAAACACAACCGGATAAACCGGTAAAAGACTTAATAGTTCTGGCAATTAATGCTGACATGGGATCCTTGGACCCACTTCATACGTCAACAATAGTTGATAATATGATCTTTAAGAATATATATGATTCTCTAGTTAATAATGATAAATCAGGGGGTTTTGTACCTTCTCTGGCAGAAAACTGGACTGTAGCTGATGATGGAGTATCATATACTTTCAAGTTGAAAAAAGGTGTCAAATTCCAAAATGGAGAAGAATTCAAAGCAAGCGATGTAGTTTTTACAGTTAATGCCGCTATGAAATCACCCTACTTGGCAAGTATAATGGATCCAATAAAAGATGCAGCAGCGCTCGACGATTATACAGTTAAATTTAATCTTAAATATGCTTACTCCCCATTTTTACTAGTTCTTACTCGAATTTATATGCTAAATGAAAAAGCAGTAACAGGAGCAGGAAATAACTATGGTCAAAACCCGGTAGGAACAGGGGCATATAAATTTGTAAAACATGATTCAGGACAAAGAGTTGTATTGGAAAGGTATGACGGCTATTTTAATGGTCCTGCGCCAATTAAAAATGTGGAGTTTAAAGTAATAACCGACTCAAATACTACTCAAATAGCATTGGAATCAGGAGAAATAGATTTTGCTTTTGGAGTACCAGCGATATCAATACAAGGCATTAAAGCCAACAAAGCTCTTGCTACGCATGAATTTGATGCGATACATTTAACTTTTGTTATATTGAACAACACTGTAAAACCATTTGACAATAAGTTGGTAAGACAAGCAATTAACTATGCTATTGATAAGGATGCCCTTATTCAAATAGTGCTGGAAGGAATGGGAAAAAATGCCCAAAGTATATTAAATAAACTTACCTTTGGATACTCGGAAAATATCAAGGGATATGAGTATAACCCTGAAAAAGCTAAAGAGCTTTTAGCTCAAGCAGGATATCCCAATGGTTTTAAGATATCATTTAAAACAATGGATGGACCACTTAAAAAGGGTGCGGAAGTAATACAGGAAAACTTAAGCAAAATAGGAGTAACTACTAGCATAGAAATGTGCGAGCAAAATGCATTTAATAAAGATATGATGTCCGGTAATTATGAGATGGGTAATATGGGGATTACATTAATACAGGATGCAGATAGCTGGGATTTAGTACTTAAAACTAAAGGTGGATACAATTGGGAAAGATATAGTAATCCAAAAGTAGATGAACTATTCAGTCAAGGTAAAAAACTTACTGATAAAAATGAAAGACTTGCAAAATATGAAAAATTAGTACAAATAGTAAATGACGATGCTCCCCTAGTACCATTATTTCACAAAATGGGAATATATTTTAGCAGAAAAGATTTGAAGGTTGGATATATAGATGCATCCGGATACCTTAAAGTAGCGGAAATGAGCTGGGAAAAATAAATCAATTGCGCAGAAAAAGCCGTATTTTTAAGGCTTTTTCTGCGCAAAATTATTTAGTAACTTTTTATTTTTACTATAACAAAAGCTTTTCTTGCGGGTCCATAGATATGGTAATATTGGTTAGGAGGCAAATGATGTTTGACATTATTATCAAGAGTGGGGAAATTATTGATGGTGCCGGAAAAGACTTTTACATATCAGATATAGGTATAAAAGACGGCATAATAGAAAAAATTGGAGATTTAAATGGAGATCAAGCTGAAAAAGTAATAAATGCAAATGGTAAATCAATAACTCCGGGATTTATTGATATGCATTCACATGGAGATGAAACATTATTAATATATCCCAAAATGGAAAGTAAAATCATGCAGGGCATAACTACAATAGTTGGTGGACAGTGTGGAATTTCGCCCGCTCCGATTGATAAATATTGGCCATTTAAATATTACGAAATAGATATTTTGGACGAAATAGAGCCTTATGTATATTCTGCAGGGGATATGTTCCTATTAGAAAATATAAAAGATAAATTAAAAGAAGCATATAATTTAGATGTTGATTGGAAAACTTTTGGTGACTTTCTAAATAAAGTTGAAGAAAAAGGGATATCAGCAAACTATGTACCATTAGTTGGACATGGACAAATTAGAGCACAAGTAATGGGGAAAGATTACAAACGATTTGCAACAGATGAAGAAATAGAAAAAATGAAAGAATATATAAAAGAGGCTATGGAATCCGGCGCATATGGGATGTCTGTAGGGCTTGATTATGTACCAGGTGCTTATTCCAGCTTTGAAGAACTTCTCGAAGTATCAAAAGAACTTAAGAAATATGAGGGTATATATGCAGCACATTGGAGAAAAACAGGATTAAGAGTTGGTACACCTAAAAAACAAAAGAAAATTGATGGCATTATTGAAACTTTAGAAATAGGTAAGCAGCTGGATATACAAGTACAATTATCTCATTTGACTTCAGGCTTTGAAGTATTTCCATCTAAGAATGATTTTATGATGAAATCAGCTGCAAAAGCCACATTGCAAGTGATAGACGAATATTTAAAAGACGGGGTAAAAGTTGCCTTTGATGTAATACCTAATATTGTAGGTGGAATTATTATAGTTCCAAATTTATCAGCTGTTTTTTCACCCTGGATAAAACAATCTGGTTCATTAAATCAATTTATCAATAACTTAAAGGCATTGGATTACAGAGAGCAATTGATAGATATAATTAATTCTGGAAAATATTATCACATAAATCCTGTTGTTTTACCAGATTGGGACGAGTTTGTAACAATTATTGAATCAACTAATAAAAATTATATAAACAAAACAATGAGTGAAATAGCTAAAATAAATAAAAAGTCATCGGTGGAAATGATATTTGATTTGTTAATTGAAGATCCTCAAGCAAAAATATATGCAATAACACAAAATATGAATATGGAAATTGTCAAAGAATTTCTTAGACATCCTCAAGCAACCCTTTGCACAGATACTTTTGCTTTTGATATTAAAGGCACATGGAATTCGGCTGATGAAAATTCTGGATTTTTTCCAGCTCCAAACACTTACTGTGCAATGATAAAATACATAAAAGAACTGGGAATGGAAAGAATTGAGGATACTATTAGAAAAGCAACAGGGAAAGCTGCTGAAGTTCTGGGATTTACTGATCGAGGGCTTATTATGGAAGGTTATAAAGCTGATATTCTTGTTATAGATATGGAAAATTTAGAGACAAATGAAAACTACATAGAGTCAAGAGTATTTCCTGAAGGAATAGAATATGTTTTAGTAAATGGTAAAGTAGTAATTGACAAAGGTAAACATACCGGTAAATTAGCAGGAAAAGTGATCAGGAAAAAAGGGAATGTAAATAATTTTGTGTAAATGGAAATTTTACTTATTTAGATTTGAACGCTGAGAAAAGAACGTAATGGTTCTATTGCCTATTGTAAATGAACGAAAGGGAGCGAAGAGTTTGAATAATAAAGAAATGTTTGCCTTGGTCAAGAGCAAAGCTGAAAAAGGATTATGGTTGGAAAAGGTCCCTGTTCCACAAATCGGACGTAACGATGTTTTAGTGAAAATAAAAAAGACGTCCATTTGCGGTACTGATGTTCACATATATAATTGGGATTCTTGGTCCCAAAAGACCATACCTGTACCAATAACTATTGGACATGAATTTGTGGGGAAAATTGCAGATGTTGGGGATAATGTCCTGGGCTTAAAGATTGGGGAGCGAGTATCCGGTGAAGGTCATTTGGTTTGCGGAGCCTGCCGTAATTGCCTGGCGGGTAAAAGGCATTTGTGCAAAGATACAAAAGGTGTGGGAGTTAACCGCGATGGTGCCTTCGCAGAATATTTAGCAATACCTGCCACAAATGTTTGGCGGTGTAGTCCAGATATTGAGGATGATATACTCTCGTGTTTTGACCCACTGGGAAATGCGGTGCATACGGCCCTATCCTTTGACTTAATAGGGGAAGATGTTTTGATCACGGGTGCTGGTCCCATTGGGATTATGGCGGCAGCTATTTGTAAGCATGTTGGTGCCCGCCACGTAGTCGTGTGCGATATTAATGAATATCGGTTGCAATTAGCAAAAAAAATGGGTGCTACTATGGTGGTAAATACGAAAGACGTAACCATATCAGAGGTTATGCAGCAATTGGGGATGAAGGAAGGGTTTGACGTAGGGTTAGAAATGTCTGGAAATCCCCAGGCTTTTGCGGACATGGTAAAGAGTATGTATCATGGAGGAAAGATTGCCATGCTAGGGATTCAGCAACCAAACACTATCATCGATTGGGATACGGTTGTTTTTGGCTGTTTAACTATTAAAGGAATTTATGGTCGTGAAATGTTTGAGACCTGGTACAAAATGACGACTATGTTGCAAAGCGGTTTGGATATTTCCGGTATTATTACCCATAGATTTGATTTTCGAGATTATGAAAAAGGATTTGAAGCCATGAATTCTGGGATGTCAGGCAAGGTTGTTTTGGATTGGTCAAAAATCTAGTTGCTGGAGGGAAATCATGAAAACGGCTGTTAAATATATAAAGCAAGAAATTGAAACTATTCAAGAAGCAGGTACTTACAAGGAAGAAAGGATAATTACCTCACCACAAAGTAGCAGAATAGATACTCAAGACAAAAAACAGGTACTTAATATGTGTGCTAACAATTATTTGGGATTATCTAACAATCCGGACTTAATTGCTGCGGCAAAAGAGGGCTTAGATAAGTGGGGTTTCGGTCTTTCTTCTGTTCGTTTTATTTGCGGTACTCAAGAAGTGCATAAAAAATTAGAGAGAATGGTCAGTGATTTTTTGGGGATGGAGGACACCATTTTATATTCCTCTTGTTTCGATGCCAACGGGGGCTTATTTGAAACTTTGTTAGGAGCAGACGATGCTGTTATCAGCGACGAACTTAACCATGCTAGCATTATCGATGGAGTTCGTTTATCCAAAGCAAAGCGTTTGAGATATAAGAATAATGACATGGCTGATTTAAGGGCCAAGCTAATCATGGCGGGTAATGCCAGAATTAAACTGATAGCGACAGATGGCGTTTTCTCTATGGATGGATATATTGCTAATTTATCAGGTATTTGTGATTTAGCTGAGGAATATGATGCGCTGGTTATGGTTGATGATAGCCATGCTGTTGGATTTATGGGAGAAAAGGGACGGGGTTCTCACGAGTATTGCGGGGTGATGGACCGTGTGGATATTATTACTGGCACCTTGGGTAAAGCGTTGGGTGGTGCGTCCGGAGGATATACCAGTGGTAAAAAGGAAATAATCCAGCTTCTTCGGCAGAGAAGCCGGCCGTATCTTTTTTCCAATACTCTGGCACCTTCCATTGCTGCGGCATCCATCAAAACACTGGATATGTTAAACGTTTCTACTGTATATCGAGATAAAGTGCATGAAAATACACTTTATTTTAGGGAACAAATTACCAAGACTGGTTTAGATGTGCTGCCAGGCACTCATCCTATTGTGCCTATCATGCTGTACGATGCTAAAGTAGCATCGGAATTTGCTCGACGGATGCTGGAAAAGGGAGTTTATGTAATCGCCTTTTCATATCCTGTCGTTCCTCAGGGAAAGGCAAGAATTAGACTCCAGGTCTCGGCTGGCCACAGTAAAGACGATTTGGACTTTGCGGTTACTTGTTTCAAGCAAGTAAAAGAAGAAATGGAACTCTAATCATGAATTAATTCGACCTGTGCGGTTAAACGGCCCATTTATTAACATTAATTCAATGGATGATACCTACAGAACAACCTGCCTAAATAGAATTATGATAGTACTCAGAAAGATATCTTGACGGAGGTACGCTGAGTATGAAGATGAAAATCACTGTCGAAATAGAAAATGCAGATGGCTGTATTGAAAGTAAGGAACACGGCTGTAAGTAGAGGACTATTCGTTAACCGATAAGGTTTCTTATACAGATCCATTTTTTGCAATCCGTTTTTGCGAGCCGATGTAACCCAACCTCATGGCCACTTAGCATTAAAGCATAGCGGTAGCGAGTAAAATAAAATTTCGGCATAGAGCCGAAGAGGTGCGTGTATTCAGCCTCTGCGGTTTCCATATTTCCCTTTTGGGCGATGAAATCTGCCTTATCGCAGATTAGAGTTCCTTTCTCTTCCTCATCATCGGTTCTTGATATCAGATGATCCGACGCTTCTAAAAATTCTTGGGCAAGTTGCTCGTGGTTTTGACAGGTCGATCTTTCACTTAGTGCGGTATGGGAGGCTAGTCAAGTTAGTGAACGTTGTGGAACTAATTTGGCGGTAATAGCGTTTCCCATAGTTATAGGGGCTGTTAATCAAAGGCAGTGGGGTAAATTTAACTTATTAACGCAGGCTATTGATAGCTCGCTCTGCCCATTTGGAATTATTAAGGATCGCTCTTCCTACACCAATTAGGTCTGCTTTCCCGTCTGCTAGCAATTGTTCAGCTGCTTGCACTTCGGTAATTCCACCAGTGAGAATCACTGGAATGGACATCACTTTTTTGATGGCCTCGCTGAGCGGTGCAAAATAACCTTGTCCGCTAAGGTCAGGTGCGATATATCCTGTGAAACCGCCAGAAATGTCAAGAATGTTAACACCGGCGTTTTCAAATTTTTGGGCGGCAACTTGACTATCCTCGATAGTAATTCCCCCTTCTCTAAAATCTGACGCACCTAATCGTAAAAGAATGGGGAAATCATCACCGACAGCGGCGCGTATCGCTTCTATGACTTGCAGGTGGAGGCGAACACGATTATGGACATTTCCACCGTATTCATCGGTACGTTTGTTGGTTAGCGGAGAGAAAAATTGATTGAGAAGGTAACCATGGGCGGAATGGATTTCCACGCCATCAAAACCAGCCTCTTTAGTACGTCGAGCTGCAGATTGAAAGGACCTGATGATATTCGCAATTTCCTCGAGGGTAAGTTCATTCGGCATACTCCCTCTACGTGGGTGAGAGACTGCTGAAGGAGCTACAGGAGTAGTCCCGGTAATTTCTGGAGTTGTGTTGCTTCCGGCGTGGTTTATTTGCATCACGGCTTTAGAGCCATTATGATGAATGACCTCCGCCAATTTCTTTAGGCCCTCAACCACGCTATCGTCAGAAACGGAAAGCTGCAGGTCACTTGCTTTACCATCTAACTGGATATAACTGTGTTCTATTATGATAAGCGAAAGGTAGCCGCCTTCGGATTTTTCTGCATAGTAGTCTAGAATTGACTGGTTTACTTTCCCATCAGGATCTGCTTTCGCGGTAGCCATCGGTGGCATTACCAAACGGTTAGTTAGTGTTAACGGGCCTGCTTGTACTGGTTTAAGTAAATAGAACATAAATCAAACCTCCTTGTATAATACAGCTATATTTTATAGCTGTTGAAATGCTTTGGCAAGAAGGGGAGCCAGCAATGACAAAAAAATCGCAGGGACCATACATTTATTCCGGCCGTAAGTGGAATTATAGAAGCCAAGTGAAGTGAGAAGTGATGGAGGTAAATTATGCCTGAAATTCCTGAGATGGAGATATACAAGGACTATTTAAACAAATGGGTTAAGGATAAACGGATTAGTGAGGTTAATGTCTTACGGGTCAAAAGTGTTAATCTGGAAAGTACGGATTTTTGCAGGATCGTCATCGGTAAACGGATTAAAGACATTACCCGCAGGGGCAAATACATTATTTTTCATCTTGACGACGGCCACTTTCTCTTGACTCACATGATGCTGGATGGCAGGCTATTTTTATTGCCATTAAAGGACACGAAAAAAGACCAATCGATTAAGGAAGTAATGTCTGAGGTTGTAAATAGTGAGGCAGAGAATTTGCGTCAAAGAATAAAGGAACTACCTGAAAAACCAAGTGTCATTTTTGGACTATCTGACGATTCAGTGCTCTTCTTTTGTCGTCTTACTCTGGGCTATTTGCACTACCTGAGGAAGGATGAACTTGAGACTAAGTTAGGAGTATTGGGAAACGATCCATTAGATCCTAACTTTGATGCCCAAGAATTTATTCGATTACTCAAAGGGAAAAAAGGAATGATCAAACCCTGGCTAATGAATCCCAAAAATATCGCTGGAGTAGGCAATGCTTATTCTAATGAAGCATTGTTTGGGGCGGGTATTTTGCCCAACCGTTTGATTTCGACAATAAGTATTGCTGACAGGGTTAAGTTGTACGATTCCTTGATAAATATTCTTCGGGATTCTATTCGCCTTGGCGGAGATATGGAGGAACCGTTCGCTCCTTGGGACGATTTTACCGGTGGATATAATTCGTATTTTAAGGTGTATGACCGGTCTGGTAAACCATGTTCAGTTTGTCAAAATGTTATCGAAAAGTCCGAGGTTGGGGGTCGGAATGCGTTTTTTTGCTCGCTCTGTCAACAATAATATGACGAATACCTTTAGCTTGACAGGATCGTCTCACTTGCGAGTTGGATATTTGAACGGGGAATCTAAAGAACCTACCGAAGTTGGTGGTAGTTCAGTGGCAGTTTCCGCCACATGCCATTGAAATTCGGTCATTTGCCCCCAATACCGTTTCGGCATCAAAGTCATGCGACACCGTGGATTATTTCTACCTTCAATGGCAATCGTTTTATAGAATTGCTTCCATAAACGACGGTACTCAACTTCAGTACCATTAACTTCTGGCAACGTTAACTCGTCGACAAACATCAACTCAGCTTTTTGTGACCGATAAATTAAGGCCATACTGTGAGTTTTATCATAAATCATAAACGATTCGTTACGGAATCGGTCGCTAAAATGCAGTGATAGAAGGGGCAACACAAAGTTTTTGGGTTCTATCACCGCCACAAGCACCTCGCCATAAACGGAAAACCGGACAAATCCTTTAAACTTATGGCTTTCTGAGGTTAAGTGGCGTACTGCTTTTTGGAGGGAACAAACCGTATCATCCGTGAGCATCGTCATAACCTTGCTCCCATACTTAAACCCCAAACGCAGGAAATGATAGATTAATAATTCTTTGTGCGGAGCACACGTTAAAAAACCGAGCTTAACCAACTCCTGTGCTTGGGACGAAATCTTCAAAGGAATTGAGTTAAAAACTCTTTCCGCCTTATGTTCGTCCGTCTCAATCCATTTCGCTGTATCAAAAAGGCCCTGCTGTACACCCGGGGGGCGGATGACGCTAGGGATCTCCTTTTGCTCGTAGCTTTCAAAAACGCAACACATTAGTCCTACAAAGCTACCATCATAAGCGTAGATTAGATCTGTCCTGTCAGGCATTGCTGCACATCCTCGCTCCTAATGAAAGGCTCCCTAAAAAGTGACAGCTGTTCTGGATAATGAGACGTAAGCTTAAACTGATCGGACATAAGCGCTCTAATTGCTTCATCTGACGTTATTTTTAAACCTTCCATGATTTTTCCCTTACAGGTAATAAAATACTGCGCGCGTTTCAGGACAATACCCATCTTTTTAAGTCCAGAAAAATCAATCGGGCTGCTTCTCCTAGCTGTAAGAATACGCATGGCACTGGTCACGCCGATTCCGGGCACTCGTAAAAGCATCTCATAGGGCGCTTTATTAATCTCAAGAGGAAACTTCTCTAAATGGTTGAGTGCCCAATTGCATTTGGGATCAACCTGTAAATTAAAATTGGGATTTTGTTCATTAAGCAGTTCTTTTGCTTCAAAGCCGTAAAACCGTAAAAGCCAGTCGGCCTGATAAAGCCGATGCTCACGCATGAGAGGTGGTTTGATATCTACAGAAGGCAGCAGTGAATGTTCAGCCACCGGCATATAGGCAGAGAAAAAGACCCTTTTAAGATGGTATTTTTTATAAAGCCCTTCGGTTAGGGTTAATATCTTATGGTCTGTGTCAGGCGTCGCTCCCACAATAAGCTGTGTGCTTTGACCGGCCGGCACAAATTTAGAAGCATGACGAAATTTTACAAGGTCAGTACTGTTTTCCTGGATCTTAGTACTAATCAGTCCCATCGGACGCAGAATGGACTCCTTCGTCTTGTCCGGGGCTAAGAGCTTTAGACTCTCCTGAGAAGGCAGCTCAATGTTTATGCTCATCCGGTCGGCCAAAAGACCCAAGCGAGTAATGAGCTCACTATCTGCTCCAGGTATGGCCTTGACATGAATGTAACCGCCAAAGTGGTATGCGTTACGCAATAACTCAAGAGCCTTAATCATTTGCTCAATAGTATTGTTTGGATTTTTAATCACCCCAGAACTAAGGAATAAACCCTCTATGTAGTTACGTCGATAGAAGTTGATCGTAAGTTCTGCAAGTTCTACAGGCGTAAACCCCACTCTTACGATATCGTTTGATACACGATTGACACAGTATTTGCAATCAAAGACGCAGATATTAGTCATGAGCACTTTTAGTAAAGATATGCAACGCCCATCTGCCGAAAAGCTATGACATATCCCAGCTTTTGCAGCGCTACCTATAGTCCCTTGCTTGCCACTTCGATTTACACCGCTGGAGGTGCAGGCCACATCATATTTAGCTGAGTCTGACAAGATCGTCAATTTATCATAAATATCAATGTTCAACACCCCTAACTTCGCAACTATTAAATACTATAATACGAAACATATGTTCTTGTCAAAGAGAAAAAAGCCAAACGTTTGTAAGGGGTGTGATCGAGGTTTCAGCCATTCGTTTTGACTTTCTAACTCTAGCCCGGGTTTAAAGCCGCCTGAACGAATACATGATGCTCATCTTCGATATATACTGGCATTTGTCTAGAAATCCAGGATGATTATCGTACCGTATAGATAAATCCATATTTTGTTGGCATAGTAATTGCATCAAATACATATAGACAAGGATGGGGGAATGTGATTAAGTTACCATAGTTCCCCCATTTCACTCTAAGGAAGGTTGAAATTGACAAAAAGACAAAAGTAATACGTCTTGAAGAAGCTATCAGCAAGATTGAGAATGGCGTTAGTAAGCTCATTGCAACCCACATAGGCACGAACAAAGAAACCGGAAGGCAAATGTCAGCCGATGAGCTTGAAGTAAAGTTGGTACCCCAAGGAACGTTAGTCGAGCAGATTCGGGCAGCAGGCGCGGGTTTAGGGAATTTTGACTCCAACTGGGATTGGAACGATTGTGGAGGAAGGCAAGCAGAAGCTTGTAGTCAATGGTACAGAATATCTTCTGGAACTCCCTGTTCGCGCTAATCTATTAATGAGGAGTTGTTTCACTGGCAGTCCCAGAGCCGAACGACGGAGGAATCTATAACCGGGCAGAGGGATATCAACCAATTAACCAGTGGAGGGAATGTGTTGTTCTTTGTCAGGGAGTACAAAGAGGAGACGAAATTTACATCACCCTACAGACTACCAGAAAAGGACCAATGCATGAAGAGCATCTGATTTATCTTTTGCACATACTTCCATGAATTAACACCTCCTACAAATATTTTAACCAAAAATTTTAAAATTAGTAAGAACTCTTTTCTCAAAATGGTATAATCAGGGTAAATGAAAAGGAGGGAAATCATGCCGCGTCATGCCAGACAAGTATGCAAAACTGGTATCTAGCATTTGATGGAGCGAGATTAACCGTGGAGTACTCTTTCATGATGATGAGGATCGTCAGCGATATTTGGAAACTCTGACACGAATTACCGAGGATAGTTCAATAGCAGTCCTGGGATATTGCCTGATTTCCGAACAAAAGGACCAGGCCATAATTGCCCTTTGGAGTACATCACAGCAGCAACTGATGATATCTGCCTGGAAGACATTGAAGTAAAAGCTTTGAGCGATACCAAGGCGCTTCAGCTTATAAAAAAGTACTGCAAAATGCCAAAGGGGACACTGATGGAAATGACCAAGGCAGATCGGAACGACTTAGTTCGTCAGCTCAAACTTATCTAGGGATTGAGCATCAGGCAAATATCACGTTTAACCGGCGTGAGCTTTAACATCGTCAAAAGGGCATAGTGACACATGAAAAACGTCCCCTTGTGTTCTGCATAGTATTCAACTTTTGTAATAATTATGAGCAAATCTACATGTGTATGTTGGCAGGGGAACTAAACGATACAGAATCAAGTAAGGTGAATGAACAAAAGTAAGTGAGAAGGGAAAGATACTGTGACAACTCAACAAAAATTAGGAATTAATCCAAAATTGATTAGCATTATCACTGGTAAGGAGTTTTCCGAGGTAGAATCTAATCCTGGAATAGAATTACTACCAGGGAAGTATGCCCAAGGAATCGCTAAATATATGCTAACGTCAGAGGATTATTCAGAAGATCTTAACGATCAAGAATGCAAATACAAATTAAAATGCACCCAATGTGGTCACATTGATTATTACGATGTTGGCAGGATAGCTTATGATATTAAGGATCGATCTAAGAAAAAGCTGAACTCAACACAAGATACAGGTGAAAAAGAGTTTTCTGATCCTTTAGATATGCAATTCGGAGGATATTTTCGTTGTAATCATTGTAACTCAGGAGGTCCGTGGAAAATACCCAGCCACACTCTACGTGAGCTCAAAGTAGAAATAATGTCCAGTTTCCTTGCAGCATCCTTTAAACTAGAAGCTTTGAATCAGAGCAAAGTTATTTATGGCAAAATGGTTTCAGAAGATGGATACTATTACACTTGGTTGACGGATTATGAAGAGCACTATTTAAATAAGTTAAGTCAGAACCCCATCAATGCCTTGATTTGGAATAGGTTAGGAAACTCATATTTCAGGGCTGGACGATCGGACTTGGCAGCAGTAGCTTATGAGCAGGCTATTCGGCATGATTCGAAGCAAATGGAATCGCATTATTCGTTAGGGCATATTTTATTGGACAATGGGGATAGAGAGGCAGGCATTGTTCATTTACGGTTAACCTTGATGACAGCACATACTTATCCCTATCTTGATCCCGCGGATATGCGGGACATGCTTGCGGAAACACTGATCATGTTAATAGAGGAGATTGAGAATAATGAGCAATTAGCAGAATGGTTGCCATTAAGGGAAGAGATCGAAGCCTATAGTGGGGGAGCTTTTAATTCAAGCCAGATATCAGAAATTAGTGAGATTGTTTTAGATCTGGATACTGAGGATATCACAAGCCTATATCCGTTAGCTGAAATGTATATGGGTAAATGGAACGAAAAATTGCTTACTAAAAAACGGTCTGTCAGATTAAATAAGGTTGTTGTACATTCTAAGAAAAAGAAACCAACTAAAAAATCAAAACATAAGAAAGCTAGTAAAAAGTAATTGACTAGGCAGGGAAGTACTTTCACAGTATTCCCTTCGGCAGGGCACATTCCAATAGGGCAGATCCCTTGCAGTTGCCAAAATAATGACCAACAGGACAATTTATTGCGTAATGCATTTTCCAATAGAGTTGTTCTGTGACACATTTGGATCGGAAATAGAGGAGATTGTCATCAAGTGGTGGTAATGGGTTGTTTTTTGTGAGAGAGTATAAGAAGGAGGCAACCTTTGCCTCGCCCTTTACCTGTATCGGATGTGCTGATTTTCAAAGTCATTATGGCTCGGCGACGATCAGTATTGTTTGGAAGATGAAGGAGTCGTTGCCGGGGTTTGTGATGAAGAAGACGGTTAAGGTTTAACTCACTCTTGCCGCCAATACATATGAACAAGGTGTTTCGCGTGTTGACGAGGAGCACCTTGTTTAACTATAGTCATTTGTTCATGACCAACCATCTTGGACTGTGCGGAGGTTAACGGAGCTTCGTTTGGGAACGGAGGAGGGGTCTGTAGATTTAATGGTGCGATTTATCGTGGGGGTACTGATCATAGTGAATCTTTGGATGACAGGTGTATCATTAAGCACGAATTATACTTTGCATTTGTCGCAAATTAAGTATTTTCAGTTCTGTTAGCAGCAGTGTAAAATTCAGAATAGTATGTTAAAATTTATACCAAAGACTCTAAAAGGAGTGAACAGTTAATGCCAGATATCCGTGAAGAGAACAAGGACATTATTAATTGTGTTTTAGAGTCTATGCAGGGTGTCGTGGTAACAGATTTAGACGGCAAGATTATCTTTTTAAATGACAGATATGCGGATATCTTGCAGGTAGATCGTCATGAAGTCATCGGAAAAGATGTTATAGATGTAATCCCTGGTACACGGATGCATATTGTAGCTAGGACAGGACGGGAAGAAATGGGTTCCTTATTTAAGCTTAAGAATGGTGAGTCGGTACTGGTTAACAGGATACCGGTCAGAAAAAATGGTAAGATAATTGGAGTAGCAGCATTTGGTTCTCTCTCAATGCTAGATGAAATGAGTACTGTTGCTACAATTCAGAAAATCGGCCATTTAAGCCAGGAATTAAATCAATATAAGAGTGAATTGAACAAATTAAGAGGGGCAAAATACTCACTGGATCAAATTATTGGCAACTCTCCTAACCTTATCAAGATGAAGGAATTAATAAAAAAAGTAGCCCAGACCAAGTCGACTGTCCTGATAACCGGAGAGACAGGCACTGGCAAAGAACTGGTTGCCCATGCTATACACCAGCTCAGTACGCGGAGCCATCATTCGTTTGGTAGGCTCAATTGTGCTGCTATTCCTAATGATTTACTTGAATCTGAATTATTTGGCTACGAGGAAGGAGCCTTTACCGGAGCCAAAAAGGGTGGGAAAATTGGTAAATTTGAACTAGCTAATTGTGGTACATTACTGCTTGATGAGATTAATCAGATGCCCCTGTATTTTCAATCCAAGCTTCTGAGAGTCATTCAGGAAAAAGAGATAGAAAGAGTCGGGGGTAATAAACCTATTGATATTGATGTTAGATTGATATTTACCACGAATCGAAATCTTCTCGATATGGTTCATCAGGATAGTTTCCGGGAGGATCTCTATTATCGTATTAACGTTATGAGCATCGAGGTTCCTCCCTTACGGACGCGGGTTGATGATATCCCCTTTTTGGTTGAACATTTCATCTCCAAAATTAACAAAGAACTTGGCTTGAATATTACTGGGATTGACGATAAAGTAATTGAACTATTCCAGACTTATTATTGGCCAGGCAATATCCGGGAAATGGAAAACACCATAGAAAGAGCAGCTAATCTAGCCTTGCAGGGCAAACTTACACTTGAACTTTTTGAACACTTCTTATTGCGTAAGGAGAAGGAGAGAAGTCGAAATGAGAATGAGATTTGTCTTGAAACTGTAAGGTTCAAAGCTGAAAAAGAAACCATAATTCGTGTGCTGGCCCAGACCAATGCCAATGTAAGCATGGCCGCTAAGTTATTAAAAATAAATAGGAGTGTACTTTACGAAAAAATAAAGAAATATGATATCAGGACGATGTAAATCTTCATAGTTTCATCCAATCGTGAGACTCCCACTTCTACAAAGTGGGAGTGGTATCCCGATGTTCAACTTTAGTTGAACGAGTTCACTCTGCCAATAGACTGTCGGGTAATCCGGACAACTGTTGGGTAATCAGACAGTTTTCTTGATGGGATAATTTGTTAAAAACCCAGAAGAAGCATGATTAGACACTTAATCATGCTTCTTCTTTTTTGGCACGGTTATTGCGATAGATTTGTAAACAAGCATACAAAAGGAGGTGTTAGTGAACAAAACCGGTTCTGCCAGTGGTGGCTTGACCATTTTAAAAATCCTCTAGGTATTGTGACTGCCTTTATTGCTGGTGTAAGTATTATCATATTCGATTACCTTGCTAAAAAAACAGGGAAAAGTGTAATAAGCGAGTTTTCTTTTCCTGTAAGTATGGTTATTGGTATGTCTTCTGCGGTGCTCGTAAATAATCTATTTTGATTTGGAGGTTTAAAATGAATAATTTAAAAGAAAAAATTAATAATTACGATGTAAACCTGCATAGACTTTGATAAATTTATCAGAAGAAGCCAGAGCGCTTCAAGAAACTATTGTCACACACCGCAGATATATACATGAAAACGCTGAAATTCATAATGATCTACCAATTACAACCGCATATGTAATGGCCAGATTAACAGAAATGGGATATGATCCAAAAGAAATTTCAAAATCTGGCATTGTCGCAATAGCTGGTGAGAAAACCGGAAAAACAATTTTGTTAAGAGCAGATATGGATGCACTCCCAATAGTAGAAGAAAATGAACTTCAATTTAAATCAAAATCTCAATTTATGCATGCCTGTGGACACGATATGCATACAGCAATGCTTCTTGGAGCAGCACGATTGTTAAAAGATCATGAAAGCGAACTTGAAGGGCAAGTAAAACTCATGTTTCAACCTGGAGAAGAAACTATGGTTGGTGCTAAAGCCATGGTTGATGCAGGTGTGCTTGATAATCCAAAAGTAGACGTTGCTATAATGATTCATGTTCTTTCTGGAATCCCTGTTCCGACTGGTTCAATAATCATACCTCAAGGCGGTGTCTTATCCGCAGCTGCCGATTGGTTCAAAATTACTATCCAGGGTAAAGGCGGGCATGGCGCGATGCCAAATACTACAATTGATCCATTAAATGTCTTGTCACACATTCATTTGGCTCTGCAAGAAATCAACTCTAGAGAAATTGCTCCTAGCGATAATGTGGCGCTCACAATAGGACAGATGCACGGGGGTAGTACATCAAATGTTATTCCTGATACAGCTTTCTTAACTGGATCAATTAGAACTTTCGGTGAAGAATCCAGAGAATTTGTAAAATCACGTTTGCAGCAAATTGCTATAGGCGTAGCATCTACATTTAGAGCCAGTGCAACAGTTGAATTTGAAAAAGGCTGTCCAAGTGTTACTATAGATCAAAATTTTCGTGATCAAATTATAGAGTATACAATAAATCTTTTTGGTAAAGCATGCTTAGTTGACATTAATAAAATAATGGGCAGTTCAAAAATTTCGGGTTCAGAGGACTTTGCCTTTGTAAGTGAGAGAGTACCCGGTGTAATGCTATCAATAGCAGCCGGTTCTCCAGAGGAAGGACACCCATTTCCACAACATCATCCAAAAATAACTTTCAATGAAGATTCATTATCAATCGGATCAGCTCTTTATGCTAATACTGCTATTGAATGGTTAAAAAATAATAAGTAATCAATGTGAATTTTGTCAAAAAAATCTTCTTCTTTCCTATTTTCTAGAATTTCCTTCTCTTTCTCAGAGAACGGCTGCAGCTCGTCGGCTTTGCTTCGAGCACAGCCCAGCGAGGAGTTTCAGAAGATCTATATCTACGCACTCACGAAATACGGCTTTAGCTCGTTCAAGTTCCGCAACCTTACAAAGATCATACTTTTGTTTCTATGGATCAAGCTTACCTCGCCGGAAACCACGGTGTGTGAGGTGCTGCAGCATAGATTCAGTAAAAAGAACACCGTCAAGCTGTACTTGGATTTCTGCAAAAGCCCTGTATATAACAAGTGGAGGCTAGACGAGCTCGGCACGGAGTTCGCCGTCCCCTATTATCAGATCAACGGCGATAGCGACTGGCAGACGCCCTATTCTCTGGCACGAGAGTATTTTGACCGCGTCGAAGCGCCAAAGAAGCGCTGGTACACATTGAGGGATGCCGGACACATGGCGCAGCTCGATAACCTGCCCGACTTCACGCAATATCTACTGGAGATCCGCACCGAGCTCTTCGGTTAACCAAGGGGCGGCATGTCAAGGGAACAGATCTATTGATGTACAACTGGCTATCTGGTAAATTTATTCTGATGAAGTGTGCTTATGCCCATATATGCCAGAAAATAGATCTATATCAATGGATTTGCCCTTATGACATGCGAATTTAAGCATTATTAGAAATGTCTGGTAGTGATAAAGCAAACAAAAACTCGTGGAGAGAGTGGTGTAGTGATGACAATTACTAAATATGCAAAGATGTCTCAGACTAAATCTGCGAATATGGTTCAAATAATGGTTACCCTTTATACATTAGCAGCCTTTCCTCGCCTTATAAAGGAGTTGCCTAAGCCGGGTGGTATGTATCCGGTGGGCACTACACACTTAAGTTTCACAGACAAGTCGAGAAAAGGCCTCCTCACTGATAAAGACGCGGACAGAGAGCTGGCTGTGCAGGTGTGGTATCCGGCGGAAGGTATTGATGAAGGTAATAAGGCGCTTTACTATGTACCTGATAAAAGGGTGAGCAAATATCTTGCTAAGGCATTGAATCTTCCCAACATATTTAAAGTCTTTGATCGCATAAAAACCCACGGCTATTTAAATGCTCCTCTTTCTTCCGCTGAAAGAAAATTTCCGGTACTGTTTTTTTCACATGGCTACTCTTCTTTCGTGGGTCAAAACACAATTCTCATGGAAGAACTTGCCAGCCGTGGATATATAGTGTTTAGTCTTGCCCATACTTATGAAACTTGTGCCAGCATTTATCCTGATGGAAGTATCATACCTTTTCAAGCGGAGCAAATTAAAACTTCAAGACAAGAGGTAAATAAACTATTCAAAGAATTTGATGGTGATCAAAATAGTAATGATTTTATCGAATATATGGTGAGAAATGCGGCTGTTTTCAGAAAAAATGTGCAAAGGTGGAGCGATGACACCATTTTTGTGACAGATCAGGTTGAAAAAATGGAGAAAGGTGAAATCGACAACATCTTTAAGGGAAGGCTGGATTTGGCGAAATTGGGCATATTCGGTCACTCTCTTGGGGGAGCGACAGCAGGCCAAGTTTGTATAACAGATAATAGATTCAAAGCTTTTGTTAATTTGGATGGATATCCCTATGGTGATGTAATTTTCAATAAAATTTCTACACCATTTATGATCTTAACCAATATCGCAATACGAAAAAATATAGGTGCGGGATTTCATCCTGAACAAACCGGTTATATGATCGTAGATATTAAAGATTCTAAGCATTTCGACTTTACCGATTTAACCGTGTTTTTTCCAGCTTTAAAAAAGTTGAATATTCCTGAGGTATTAGGAAGTATTAATGGAGAGCGTCAGGTCCAAATTGTAAATGATTATGTCCTCGCCTTTTTTAACAAACACCTAAAAGGTAATGAGGAACCTTTGGTCGACCAAGAGCTCACTAGGTACCCGGAAGTAACAATACAAATGAAATAGTGGACCTATTTAAGTTCTTTGGCTAATGGAATCTTAGGTGCTTTTATCCAATTAATTGATAAGCTATGGATTATGAAGAAGGGAAGGAGATAAGACAGTGGAACTAAAATGGTTTGGGACAGCTTCAGTCATGTACCAAGAAGGAGAAGACAAGCTCCTTTTTGATCCGTTTTTTCCATTGAACAAAAAATTATATCAGCCGTCTCTTGCTGAATATGCGGAGGTAAAGCACATCTTTATTACACACGGCCACTTTGACCATTTGATCGATGTTCCAAAGATATTAGCTAAAGGTCAAGCCACTGTATATTGCTCGGAGATAGTTGCTAATACATTGCAGCAGGACGGGGTAGAGTCTGACCGCATTGTAATACTAAACCCAGGTGATAGTATAGAGACTGGCCCATTTACAATCAATGTCATTAAAGGCAGACATATAGTGTTTGATAAGTGGATGCTTTTCAAAACCATTTGTAATTACCGTATGCTAGTTTATCATGCAAACTTTAGAAAAATGTTAAAGGTATCATCCAAATTCCAAGAGGGTGGGCAAACCCTACTTTATCAGATCAAAACTAAAGACAAGCATGTCGTGCATTTAGGGAGCTTGAACTTACCTGAAGATCAAGTGTACCCTAAGAATATGGATATGCTATTAATTCCTTTACAGGGTAGATCTGATCTGAACGATTATACAATGCCGTATATTAAGTTATTAGAGCCAAAGACAGTTCTCCTCCACCATTTTGATGATTCTTTTCCACCTGTCTCTTCTACGGTAGATACTAAAGAATTCAGTAAAAAATTTAAAGAATGTTTCCCTGAAATAGAATTGATAGTCCCTAGGTATGGTGAAGTAGTAACAATATAAGAAATGACTTGCAGCCATTTACTAGATGGCTGCATTTGTCTATTATTCAACTGGTATTTCGAAACTATTCAGATTAACAAGAAATTCCAGTGGAAAAGATCTTTTGAGGTCTTGATGAGTGGTATTGAGAAGCTGGGACAAGGGGAAAAAGGGATCCTGATTATTGATGATTGGCACCTGGTTCAGAATGTGGAAGAAATATAGGATAAAGAAAACTTCATAACTCAACTTTCGGTCGCGACCGAAAGTTGAGTTGTGAAGTATCATTTTGCTAAGAAACTGTCGGGTAATCCGGACAACTGTTGGGTAATCAGACAGTTTTTTTGATTAAGATAGTTTGTTAAAAGACCCAGAAGACGCATGATTAGACGTTTAATCATACGTCTTTTTTTTGGCACGGTTATTGCGATAGAAATGTAAACAAGAAAACAAAAGGAGGTGTTAGTGAACAAAGCTTAGAGAAAGGTGGAATCGAAAAAAACACTAGTAAAGAACCCATTTCTGCCAGTACATCAAGTCTGTAACCAGAACGAAATGACAAAAACAACGATTTTAGAGGAGGATACGTAATGTTAGGTGTTATGGGTGTGCTTATTGCCATCGCAGTTATTATTTTTATGGCCTATAAAGGCTGGGGTATCATTCCTGCTTCTCTTCTTTGTGCTCTAATCGTTATTTTGACCAACCATGGCGACATTTGGAAATCCCTCTCAGTGGATTATGTCAACGGATTTAAGTATTTTGCTGGTACCTATTTCTTAATCTTTGTTCTGGGCGCATTATTTGGTCAAGTTATGGGTGAAAGCGGAAGTGCTAACTCTATTTCCTACAAGTTAATGGACAGGTTTGGTGAATCCAGAGCTATTCTAGTAGTAGCTTTGGCTACCTCCATCCTTACTTACGGTGGAGTTAACCTGTTCATCGTTATTTTTACGGTCTATCCTCTGGCTTTGATCCTCTTTAAGGCAGCTGATTTACCAAAGAGACTTATCGTAGCGACTGTTGGTATTGGAGCGGGAACCTTTACCATGACAGCTATGCCAGGATCCCCTTCCATTCAGAACCTCATCCCTGCTCAAGTATTGGGAACAACAGCAACGGCAGCTCCTTTGATGGGTATTATCTGTTCCCTGTTCCTCTTCGGGGCAGGTGTCTGGTATGTGCAAAGTCGGGCTAAAAAAGCTAAGGCTAATGGCGAACATTTTGTCCCAGGTCCTCGTGACAATATGGATAAATTATCCTTGACCGATGCCAGTAAACTGCCTGATTGGAAAGTAGCTTTTTTACCTTTACTCGTTGTTATTGGGGTGATCTTCCTCCTGAAAGGGAAGATGGATGCTCTCTATGGGGTTAGCATCGCTCTAGCAGTTGGTATCATTCTGACCTATGTGCTGAACTGGAAGCGTTTTGAAAATCCTCTTAAGGCACTTAATGATGGTTGCTCAAATAGTGTTATGGCCCTGATCAATACTGCAGCTATTGTTGGCTTTGGTTTTGTAGTCCAGAACGTTCCAGCTTTCCAAGCGTTTATCAAATTTGCCCTGGGCATGAAATTCAATCCTTTGGTTTCCGAAGCCATTGCCGTTAACGTGATAGCGGGTATTACTGGTTCTGCCAGTGGTGGCTTGACCATCTTTATGAAAACCATGGGTCCAGCATTCCTACAAACTGGGATAAGCCCCGAAGCGTTACACAGGGTTGCCTCGATAGCTTCCGGTGGTCTAGACTCCCTGCCCCATTCCGGAGCGGTTATTACCTTGTTGATGGTTATGGGTTTAACCCATAAAGAAGCCTATAAAGATCTCGGTGTAGTGACTGTAATTATACCTCTGCTGGCAACAGCTTTGGCCATCGCTATCGGAATATTCTTTTACTAAAATTCTTTGGGCGCTGACGAGCAACATTGACAGCAATGAAACCAGGTACTCATGTGGGCCAAGGCTCACATGAGTACAGGTCATAAAAAAACAAACAAGGAGGAGATATTATGCGCACAGCAATTATGGGTGCAGGGTCCCTGGGGACTATAGCAGGGGCTCTCATCACCAAGAATGGCGGAGACGTTATCCTAATTGATGCCAACAAAGAACATGTTAAAGCTTTAAATGAAAAAGGGGCTACTATTACAGGAACAATGGAGCTTACTATTCCTGTCAAAGCCATCACGCCTGATGAGATGACAGGGATTTATGATGTGGTTCTATATCTGGTTAAGCAAACGTATAACGAGGTTGCCTTAAAACAATTACTGCCTCATCTGGGTCCCGACAGTGTCGTATGTACCCTGCAAAATGGTGTTCCTGAGGATGCCGTAGCGGAAATTATCGGTAAAGAGCGCACCTTAAGCGGGACTGTGGGCTGGGGGGCAACGTTTGTGGGTCCCGGGGTCTCTATGCTTACATCCGACCCCAACAAGATGAGCTATGATGTTGGTGAACTGGATGGCAGCATCAGGGAACGGACAAAAAAGGTGGCCGAACTGTTAAACCTTTCTGCAGAGACCATTATTGTGCCAAATCTGGCTGGAATTCGTTGGACTAAATTAATTGTGAATGCCACCATGAGTGGTATGTCTGCAGCCTTGGGCTGTACCTACGGTGACATCTTAGATAATGAAAAGGCTCTAGCCTGTGCAGTTCACATAGGCAACGAGACCCTTGAAATCGTTAAGGCCAGAGGCATTAAACTGGAACCTCTCCAGGGACATGACCTGAGTGTTTTGGCCTTCCAGAACAAGCAAGAACGGGACGCGAAATACCCTTACTATAAGGCTGTCTTTTCACCACATCGTCTGTTAAAGGCCAGTATGCTCCAGGACTTAGAGAAAGGTTTAAAGACAGAAATCGACGCTATCGATGGGGTTATTTCCGATTGGGGTAAGAAGCTGGGTATTGCTACTCCCATTAGTGATAAAGTCGTAGAAATAGTTAAGGGCATCGAAGCAGGGAAGTACACTTATAAGATTGAGAACCTTGATATGTTTGAACTACCTGAAATTCCAGAAGCTTAGATCAAAAATTAACCTTAAATAACGAGGAGGAACATAAAATGGCCGTATCATCCACGAAACGAATCATCTGCTGTGCAATTACCGGGTCTATTCATGTACCCAGCCAGTCACCTTATCTGCCTATCACCCCGGACCAAATAGCTCAAAACGCTCTTGATGCTGCTAATGCCGGGGCAGCCATAGTCCATATCCATGCCCGTAATCCAGAAACAGGGCAGCCTTCTGCTGATCTGGAACTGTATCGTGAGATTGTAGGCAAAATCCGGGCCAAGAATAAAGAAGTCGTCATCTGTCTTACCACTGGTGGTGGTGCAGGTATGACCGTAGAGCAACGAGTAGCTGTCGTTCCCGAATTCAAGCCTGAATTGGCTTCTATGAATGCTGGTTCTATCAACTGGGGCTTGTTCCCTGTCGCAGACAAGATTAAAGATTTCAAGTTCCCTTGGGAGCCTGCCATGCTTAATATGACGAAGAGCTTTATTTTTGAAAACACCTTTACCGCCATGGAAACCATGACTAAAATCATGGATGAAAACGGAACCAAACCTGAACTGGAAGTCTATGACGTGGGTCACCTGTACAGCATTGCTTATCTACTCCAGAAAGGGTTCGTCAAACCTCCCATTACTATGCAGTATGTAACTGGTATCTTAGGTGGTATCGGTTCGACTCCTTATGACATCATGAACCTGCATACTACAGCGGAACGACTCTTTGGTACTGGCAAGTATAACTGGTCTGTAATCGGAGCGGGCAAGGCTGAATTCCCTGCTACTACAATGGCTCTTATCCTAGGCGGACACGTTAGAGTAGGTATGGAAGACAATTTATATCTAGGTAAAGGAGTCTTGGCTAAGAACAATGGTGAATTAGTGGCGAAGATGGTCAGGATCATGACTGAGTTAGACCTTCAACCTGCTGCACCTGCTGAAGCCAGGGAATTACTGGCTTTGTCCAAATAATTGTAAATGCAGGCAAAGGATAGCATTTTAGCTATCCTTTGCTTCCAATAGTTCTTTACAGGAGGTTCCCTATCAAACAAATACCGGGAGTAGTATAATTCCAAAATAAGTCTATAAAAAAAGCCTATTGCTCCTCCTGACATCCGTTAAAGGGATAATAAGATGCAGCTTTCACACATGAAATATGGTAAACATGGTCATAAACCAAAGGAGGAAAAAAATATGAGTAAAATAGCTGAGAGGGAAGAGGCTCTAGCTAGATTTACCGACAACCAATGCGTGATGATTGGCGGATTTCTAGGTACAGGAACTCCAGAGAGCCTGGTGGACGGCTTAGTTGAGAAGGGTGTTAAGAATCTTACGGTAATAGCCAATGATACAGCTTTTCCAGGTAAAGGCGTTGGTAAGCTGGTAGTAAATAAGCAGACTAGCAAAGTCATTGTCTCTCATATCGGTACTAACCCTGAAACAGGAAGACAAATGCATGCCAAGGAGATGGAAGTGGAGCTGGTTCCTCAAGGCACTCTAGCGGAAAGAATACGTTCTGCAGGTGCTGGGCTAGGGGGCTTTCTTACTTCTACTGGTTTAGGAACTATTGTCGAAGAAGGCAAAGATAAAATAACTAAAGGAGGAAGAACCTACATCTTGGAGCTGCCTATAAAAGCCGATATCGCTCTAATAAAAGCCTGGAAAGCGGACAAATATGGCAACCTCGTCTATCGTCGTACTTCCAGAAACTTTAACCCGGTTATGGCAATGGCTGCGGATTTCGTGATTGTCGAAGCGGAAGAGATAGTCGAATTAGGGATGCTTGATCCTGATGAGATTATCACACCTGGTGCAGTCGTAGACATGATAGTAAAGGGTTAAGGAGGAATAAGAAAATGTCTAATCCGCGTGAAATAATTGCCAAAAGAGTAGCCCGTTTCTTTAACGAAGGCGACTTAGTAAACTTGGGAATCGGGATGCCTACGGCTGTAGCAAACTATATACCTGCCGGGAGCAACATTATGCTTCAGTCTGAGAATGGTTTTATCGGGCTAGGTCCTACTCCCTCGCAAGGTCAGGAAGACAAAGACGTGGTTAACGCCGGTGCAGCCCCTGTAACGATTCTCCCAGGTGGTGTATGTTTTGACAGTGCTACGTCCTTTGCACTTATTAGAGGGGGTCACTTGGCCGCTACGGTTCTAGGTGCCTTGGAAGTTGATGAAAAAGGAAACCTGGCTAACTGGATGGTTCCAGGCAAAATGGTACCAGGGATGGGTGGGGCTATGGATCTAGCAGCCGGAGCCCGGAAAGTAATCATTGCTATGGAGCACACCACTAAAAAAGGTGCCCCCAAAATTCTGAAAAAATGTACACTGCCACTCACCGCCGCTAATGAGGTAGATTATATAGTCACCGAACTGGGTGTTATGAAAGTAACAAAAGATGGCATCGTCTTAAAAGAATTAGCTTCGGGTGTCACTGTTGAGGAAATCCAATCTAAGACTGAAGCTAAGCTAATTGTTCCTACTACTGTTGGTTCTATGGAACTATGATGGGCACCATCTTATGGAAGGAGAGCGCATTATGACAAGGATTATCGGTCAAAAGGCACTGGAGCAAATTGCTGAATTGTTGCCGATTTTAGCTCTGTTATATTCCATGCCGGTTGCCTTAGGGGTTGTGAACACTGCTAACTATATAGCTGTGGTTCGCAATGATGATAATAAAATTCCGTTAAATATTAAGATCGGTGATCCAGTAAAAGAAGGAAGCACTGTTTATAGGGCCATGAAAGAAAAAAGAAAAGTAATCCAGCTAGTACCAAAAGAAGTCTTTGGCGTGCCTTTTAAAGCAATGGCTGAACCAGTGTATGATGAGGATGACAATGCCATTGGCGCTATTGCAGTGGTGTTTAGTCATGAGAACGAGTCTGTACTCAATCAAATAATACAGCAGTTTTCAGTTGCTTTCGAACAGGTAAATCAGAGTATTCAAGATATAGCATTTAGTGCACAACAGCTTTCTAAGGTGGGGGAAACGCTTTCGCAGAACACACAGAGGACGAAAGAAAACATCGGTGAAACTGACGGAATTATTCAGATGATCAAACGTGTAGCTGATCAGACCAAGCTACTTGGTTTAAATGCAGCTATAGAGGCGGCTAGGGCCGGTGAACAGGGGAGAGGCTTTACTGTGGTTGCAGAAGAAATTCGCCGTCTTTCTGAACAAAGCAATACCTCAGCCAAGCAAGCTACTGGAATCTTAAAAGAAATTACTTTGTCGATTGAGTCGATTAATAGGCAAACAGTCGAAACAAGTAGTGTTAGTGAGGACCAATCGGCAGCAATCCAGGAGATTGCCGCCGCAATGGAAGAATTGACTGCCCAATTAGAAGGATTGAACTCACTGGCGAAGAAGCTGTAACTATAATTGCCAATGCCTATATGCTTCCGTTTTAGTATATAGACATAAAAAAGCCCCCTCGCTAGGAGGGGGGAGTAAAGAAGGAGAAAAAAGAAGAAGAAATTGACTTACCGTTTATGTCAACCGCTAAACTAGCGAGTGTTATCCTTCTATAGTTAGTATAAACCATATTTGTTACCCTTTCATGAACTTTGTGTAAAGAATATGTTAAACCTTTCCAAGAAAGCCAAAAGGACCGTACCAAAGCAACTTCGATGGATGAGCGCCCTATTTATACAAAAATTAATTTGGTAAAAGAATTGACATTTTAGAAATAAGGTAATATATTATCTAATATAGGTAATGTATTACCTATTATTTTGTTGTGGAGGGATTATAGTTGAGCAAGCTTGATAAGATGGAAGATGGTCAATATATTTTTGGTTCTATCTTCGTGGTTGCCAATAGAATGGATACTTTACTTGAAAGAGAACTAAACAATCATGATATTACAACTAAACAGTGGTTGCTATCAGTGGTAATCGATAGTCTTTTTGACGAACCACCCACTATTAAAGAGGTTGCCAAAGAAATGGGAAGTTCTCATCAAAATGTTAAACAAGTTGCGTTAAAACTAGAGCAAAAGGGTTTACTTAAATTAGAAAAGGACAAAAAAGATGCCAGAGCCACTAAGATTAGTTTAACGGATGAAAGCTATGCTTTTTGGGCGAAAACTGAAGGGAAGGGGGTTGCTTTTATTGAAGCCGTTTTTAAAGACATTGAAAAAGATGAGCTTTCAAAAGTAAGAGCAGTGCTTGTTAAAATGTTATCTAATTTAACCAAGATGGAAGAAACTTAAAAGGATGACTCAAGAAGCAAGGCAGACCCCTTAATTTGAAATAGAGGAGGATTGAATTGAATTATGCCCAAGGTTGTTCCTCTGATCATAAGCGGACTCCTCATTCTTGTATTGATGGTTGTGATCGCTTCAATGATGGCTCATTACCACTTCAATCAAAGTGTTAAGAAGGAAGTGGAAACGTTCTATGAGGCTGTTAGAAATAAGCACGAAGTCGTCAGTGAGAACGACTTAAACGGATTACCAAGTCCTGTTCAAAATTGGATGCAAAACTCACAGATCGTCGGTAAGGAGAAAATCGTCTCGGCACGCACCAAGCAAGAGGTTACTTTGAGATTGAAAGAGAATCAGCCCTGGATGAATGCCCAAGTTGAGCAGTACTTTAGAATTGATGAACCCGGATTTATATGGGCTGTTGACATTAAAATGGCACCACTTCTTCACATCGTGGGAAGGGATAAATATATCGAAGGTCGTGGAAATATACTCATTAAACTTTTATTCCTTAAAACTGTTGCCGATGGGAGCGGCAAAGAAATCGATCAGGGAGCACTCTTACGCTATCTCGCGGAGATCATGTGGTTCCCTACAGCAGCCCTTAGCGAATATATCCAATGGGAAGGCATTGACTCAAACTCAGCTAAAGCAACCATGAGTTACATGGGGGTTACCGCCTCGGGAGTCTATACGTTTAGCGAAAAAGGAGAGATTCTAAGCTTCGTTGCCCAGCGTTATGGAGACTTTGATGGGGAGTACCGAATGGAAACCTGGTCTTGCGCGATGAAAAAATATAAGGAATTCGACGGCTTCAAAGTCCCATCTCAAGGGAATATCACTTGGAAATTAAAAACGGGAGATTTTGAATGGTATCACTTTGAAGTTAAGGAAATGGAGTACAACAACGTGGCTCGATATTAGGAATACTTCGGGGCAGACGGTGAGCACTCAAATAAGGGGTGCTCTTTTTGATTTGATTATTTGGAAATTAGAGTAACCATTCCAGTGTCTATTTTTAAAAATAGTTCACTCAAAAATGAACTTATTAGATAAGATAAAACTCATAGGTATAGAAGTGAGGTGAAATCTTTGGACAATGAGTTAATCCAGATGATAAAACGAGCAAAAATAGGGGATAAAGAGGCACTTATTGAACTCATTATGACTCAAAAAACAGGATTATTATCGCCTTGCTTATATATTCATGAAGAACCAAGATGACGCGTTAGATGCCATGGAAGATATGATTCTCAAAGTCTATGAAAATATCAAGAGGCTGAAAGAAGAAAAAGCTTTTTATAGCTGGAGCAAGACAATCCTTGTCAATTGTTGTAAGAATAACTTAAGAAGAAAAAATAGGGTCATCTTAATCAGAGATATTCCAGAAGACTCTCATGAAGATGTTTTTCATAATAAGGATGAACAGCTATATCTTGAAAAACACTGGGAAAAGCTCAATAGAAAATACCAGGAAGTTCTAAAATTAAGGTATTACCTAGATCTGGATTATGAATCTATAGCTGCGATCTTAAAAATCCCCTTAGGTACAGTCAAATCGCGAATTCACACCGGGCTTCTAAAGTTAAAACAAAGCATGGGAGTGAGTAACGAATGAACAATATAGAAGACATTCTTAGAGCAAAGAAATTGCAAATTGACCAAATTGAAGCCCCCGAAGAATTGGAGGAGCGGCTTCGGAATGCCTTAAACACGAAAAAACAAGTTACCCTAGGAAACAGATTCAGAGTATATGTCGTAGCCGTGGTTATGGTTGTTGCTATGCTATTATCATTTAATTATGATGTGATTGCTTATTATAGTAAACAACTCCTAGGGTATGATCAGGTCATGAATGGTTCGTTGAAGCAATTAAGTGAACTCGGCAAAGGACAACCTGTAGGAAAGAGTTATAGATTTGAGAATGGGGTCTCATTAACAGTGGATTATGTAATGGCAGACGAAAACCAACTTTTATTGTTTTATACCATTATAGATCCATCAGGGCACGTGGATGAAGACGATATATCCCCTTTTATGTCCTTAAAAGCTTTTTGGGGAGAATACCACCATCAGAATTCCCAAGGAAATATGAATGAAGATAAAACAGAAATGAAATATATCTCCAGCTTTGAGCCACCTAAGCCCTTTGAAAAAAACCTAACCTTAAAATTTTCGCAAATAAAGCAGGGTAGAGAAGTACCGGCCGAAATCAGCTTTACTTTAAACAGGAATACTGCCATGGGGCACACCTTAAAAAAGACTCTCAATGAAACGATTAAGGTTGATAAAACTCAAATAAAAATTGATTCGATTCTTGCATCCCCTACAAAAACGGTGATCAATGGTTCAATTCAAACTATTTTTGAAGTAGTGAAAGACCAGCTCAATGGAGAGAGACTTCGACCCACAGACCTCACGCTAAAACTCTTTGCGAATGGAAAAGAAGTTTCGCAACAAGGGCGTGGCATGAGTACGGACATGAAAGGGATTACCTTTCATAGTGATTATGACCCCTTACCACCGGATTTAAAGCAACTCCAACTGGAGCTGGTGAGGTTTGGAGCCGACCACGATGTGAATCAACAGTTTAGGTTAATCAGAACGAACGATGGCGATAAACAAGAGTTAAATATCCTAGGGCAAAAGGTCGAGATAAATAAGATTGAAACAGCTCAGGGAGAAACGCATATTACAATTAGCAGTGCAGAAGGCTTTATCTTAAGTCGGGTTTATTTAATGATTGATGAACAGAGAGTTTCGCTAGAACAAACCAATATGGACAAGTATGATAAACTCAAGGATGGTACCATCATCCATACTAGAACTCTGCGTTTCTTGGGTACGGGGAATGAGCTGGAACTGGATGTCCAAAGAATGACTTATACAAAAAACTATCAGGAAATGCTGGAGATTCCAACAAATTAAAAACCGGTGATCATGGTCTGAATTGGAAGAGCATGAAGTGGTTAAGACCCTTATAAATTATTGGTCAGATCGTTTCATGATGAACGGTCTGGCTTTTTTGTTTATCTTTGGACTTTTCTTTTAGCGTCTAAGTTTAGTGAAATCGCAGAGTACTATTTAATATAAGGTTGTTGTTACATATTTCTTATCCAAAAATATGTACATGCATATTTAGGTAATTTTGTATAATACCCCCATAAATTTAAATTAACCTCACGTATTAAATTATGTAAACATTTTGAAACCCGAAAGGGGGAGGAGGAAAAATTTATGAAATCCAAAACTAAAGTTCTCTTGTCACTCGTTTGTATTGTTAGTCTTTTCTTATCATTCTCTTTGGTAGCACTGGCAAAACCGGGGAAATCTGGAAAATCGGCAGCTCATCGTTTTTATGGTCATGATCGGTTTCAGACTTCTACATCAATTGCTAGCGCACTTTATGACGGCCAAAAGGTCCAAAATATTGTTCTGGCATCGGGTCATAACTTCCCAGATGCTTTGTCGGCCAGTACTTTAGCTTATCAACTTAAAGCGCCAATTATCCTAGTAAGCCCGGGACACAAAGACTCGATGGTTAGTTACAACTTTGTGAAGGATCATTTGGTCGCAGGGGGTACAGTCACCATTGTCGGTGGAAAAGCGATTATTTCCCATAGTTCTGAGCAATGGTTACTGGACAATGGATTCCATGTCAATCGTTTAGGAGGTAAGGATCGTTTTGATACCAATTCTCTGATTGTCAATCAGTTGAATGTTCCCCATGGCACTCCGGTTATTATTGCCAGCGGGACGGACTTTCCGGATGCGCTAGGAATCTCTTCGCTGGCTGCCAGCAAAGGTTGGCCTATCTTACTGAGTAATCCCTCTAACCTTCCTCAATCCGTTCAGGAGTTTTTGATCAGCGACCAACCCACTGATATTTATATCGTCGGTGGGGAAGGGATTATCCAAAATGGCGTATACAAGCAAATCCAAACCCTATCGCCCAATTCAAAAATTCAACGCCTGGGTGGTTATGATCGTTTTGAAACCTTAGCGTTAATCTTAAATAAATTCTATCCAAATCCTACTCAGATTTATGTTGCTAATGGCTTTGATTTCGCTGATGCACTCTCTGGTAGCACGCTTGCGGCTACTCATAATGCACCCATTCTTTTGGTAGATCCCAACAGTAATAATTTACCGAAGAGTCTAAACGACTATTTGGTCATGCTAAGAAATAAAAATGTCCATCCCCAAGTTAACGTTTTAGGCGGAGAAGGCGCAGTTCCGCAACGTCTGATCGATAAAATTAATGATGTGTTAGAAAACGACGGAGAAACAACAACACCCTCGGAAACGTTGACGGTGAGAAATCCATCAATTACGGGATTTATCGTAGGAGTGAGTCCTGCCATCAATAACATGACAATAAATGACTTTACACTTCGTAACAGCTCGGGAACCCAGATAACTCTTACCAGTGCGACTGTTTTAAATGGCGGGGCAGAGTATGCCCTAACGGCATCGTTGAATGCAGGTCAAATCTACACTTTAACGGCCGCCAAGGCAGGTTACACCTTTGGACCTGCTCGGTACGTGGTCGTTCCAACGACAATACCCTCGGAAACGTTGACTGTGAGCAATCCATCGACTACGGGATTTATCGTAGGAGTGAGTCCCGCCATCAATAACATGACGTTAAATGACTTTTCACTTCGTAACAGTTCGGGAACTCCGATAAATCTTACCAGTGCGACCGCTTTAAATGGCGGAGCGGCGTATGCCCTTACGGCATCGTTAAGCGCAGGTCAAATCTACACTTTAACGGCTACCAAGACGGGTTACACCTTCGGACCAGCTCAGTACGTGGTCGTACCAACGACAACACCCTCAGAAGCGTTGACGGTGAGTGAACCTTCGACTACAGGCTTTACCCTGGCAGTAAACCCGGCATTGAATGGTTTAAACGCAAGTGATTTCATACTTATGGATGGCAGCAGCCGCGTAACGATCAGCTCGGTCTCGACAACGAATAGTGGCGCGACCTATAAGATTTCCGCAACGTTAACGGCTGGTCATACCTATACGGTCACAGCGGCGAAAGGCGGCTATTACTTCGGAACAGCGCAGAACGTAGTTGTTCCTTTGGCAGCGACCGTGTCCAGCGCGGCGATATCGGACAGCAGACACATTGTCTTAACGATGAACAAGGCTTTGATTGGCTTGATTGGCGATCCGGAAGCTTTTGAGGTAGTGGGGGTAGCGTCGAACCCGACAATTACCAACGTTACAGTATCCGGCACAAAGGTAACTCTGGCTTTGAGCTCATCAATTGTAAGTACTGATGCTTATGTCACGGTTAACTATGCCAAGACAGGGACCAGAGATCTGACGAACGGCGCTCCGGTAGCGAACTTTAGTATTCTAATCGTTAATTAATAACCTAAATGTGCTGTAATAACACAAGCAAGAAGTATAGTTGATATTTAAAAGCCAGAACGTCAAAAAGTTGAACGCTCTGGCTTTTTGCATGTTCATGGATGTATTTCACGATTTCAGAGGAGATTGAAGAAATAGTAGTGCTGGTGTTATGCTTTTAATCGTCGCAGGACTGTGGTATAAAAAACAAATGTAGCCCCCTTTTGCGGTAGTCGGCTAACAGGTGAACTAGATACAAAGATTGTAATGATAAACCTAAATAAACCCTTAAAAATGCTTTCATTAAGAAGGAAATTGGAATTCTTTAGCGAAACAAGTATCAAATATCCTTCAGAATAAAATAATGGATATAAGATAAAGTACGTACTTTAATACTAGGCCAACGGTGTCTGTAGATTTGCTTGGAGGCGAAACATATGTATGATAATTCCTCTCTGAAGGATATGCGGTTTAAAATTCGGCCATGGCTTTCAGGTGCGATTATTACAGTAATCTTAATTCTGATCCAAGGTATAGCGTATCTCTGGCTGAGAGCAGTGCTTGTGACGATTATTACAATAGGTCTTTTTATGGTGATCCAGAAACTTTCCAATGAACGTCGAAGGTTGTTGAGTGTCGTTACTCTTGATGACCTGACGAAGATTGGTAATTACAGAGCTTTTCAGGAGCGGATGCGACTTGAGACGCAGCGCGCTCAGCGAAAGTACAATCCATTTACCCTGATTTTGATTGATTTAGATCGGTTTAAAAACTACAATGATTCCTTGGGACACCGTTTAGGTAATGATTTATTGTATTCAGCAGGACAGGTTTTCCAGAGTTCTGTTCGTTCCATCGATGGGGTTTATCGTTTTGGCGGGGATGAGTTTGCCATCGTATTGACAGAAACCGATTTAGAAGCAGCACGGTACATCGTGAAAAGGATTCAACATTCATTTGAGCGTCTTCCTAATCGTGCTGAGGTTACCTTGAGCATGGGAATGGCTATTTATCAGGAAGAGCCACTGACCGAGTTTTTCGATCGTGTGGATCGTTTGCTCTATGATGTTAAAGCGCAGGGAGGAAACGGTTGTCATTCTGAATTGAGCGTAGTCTATGCCAGTAAAGCTACTTCCTCGGCAGCTTTGTAAAGGGTAATCGATGATAGACTACTATCGATAACTAAGGAATAGACTGTGGGCCAATATTCCAAAGGCACTACTCAGAGATCATTTTAAGCTTTTAATAGACTCTCATTAATACCTTACTCCAAATAGGGGTAGGTATTTTGTTTTATCAAAGTCAGCAAGAAGACCCCGACTTCAAAACTCCGCAGTGTTTAAGTGGGGGATGAATTACGTTCCCCTACATAATTTTGTCGAGGCTCTATGATAAAATCTAACCTAATCAATCCCTAACTTGAAGGGAGGTGAATAGAGTGGTTATTAAACAAGCCAAACGTGAAAGCGATCAATCAAAAGGTAAGGAGAACAATTACGATGTTCTCGTCTCGAAGATCCCATTGAGGCTTAATCCGAACCAGCGCATTCTCGTGGATCGCCTTCGGAAGGAATCCGCTCGTCTCTGGAATGACATCTTGGATATTCATGGGTGGCTTTGGAGTTCGTATCGAGTATGGAGTTCCGAGAGCCAAATGAAGAAGCTCTTTAATGGAAAAACGCATAAACTTCATTCCCAGACGATCCAAGCGACGATAGAACTCCATCAGGAAACGTGCGATCGGACCCGGGAGCAACGAGTACAGGGAAACCTCGATTGGAAATATCCTTGGCGATATAAACGATTTTTCTCGGTTAACTATAAGAAAATTGCTCTCCGTCACCTGGAAAAGACCGATTGCATTGTCTTTTCGAATGGCCGAAATGAAGAGTCTTTGGTGATTAAACGACCCAAACATATTCCCTTTACGTCTATCCATTCGGCCGAAATCGTTTGGGCTTACAATCAATATTGGCTTCACCTAGCCATCGAGAAACCAAAGTTAATCACCGTTACAGACTCCGGCATCGCCGGGGCTGATCCAGGGGAGATTCATGCGTTGACTCTAACGGATGGAAAAGAACACCTTATTCTCACCGCGCGAGAACTTCGGTCGTTGTATCAATTAAGAAATAAAGTCTTAGCTCAGCTTTCGAAAAAGATATCCAAAAAGCGTAAAGGTTCCAAGGCCTTCTGGGATATGACATTATACAGGATTGGGTAGAACTGAGATGATACATCAGGATACCAATGGTTGCGTACTGCTTCTATCGGAAAATGGATTTTATATCCCCAGGCCCCATTTAGAACATTTATTATAGTCTTAGCACAACAATATCTTTCATCATAGCAGTTAGCTTTGCCTACTATACCAATCGCAAGTGGATTTTTAGAAGCAAAGCTGTTCTACCAAAAGATGTTACTTTTGAAACAATTAACTTTTTTGGCACGAATTGGGACTTATTTATTTGATCTAGCAGGTTTAGTTGTGATGGTTCAGTTTTTAAACCTTGAACCATTCTTTTCCAAGGTCTTCTTAAATGTTTTAATTATTGGCCTAAATTATTTATTAAGTAGAATAGCAGTATTCAAGGATATGGGTTATCCCTGATTTCCAAACGAGATTTAAAAATTGTCGGTACGACAACTGATGATCTCTAATCATAAAATGCCTATGATTTTATTGTATGTAAGAAACTTGAATGCAAAAATACATATAAGACAAGGAGATACGATGACAAAGGAAACGATAATAGAAATAGGTTGGAACTTAGACAGCAGTTATGCCCGTCTGCCGAAATCATTTTTTACCAGCCTCAATCCAATTGCTGAACGCTCACCGAAGTTGATCATTTTCAATGATTCGCTGGCAACATCCCTGGGGTTGAACGCACAATGGAAATAAAGATTAGAGATGCTGTCATAAGCGATTACGAAAGTTTATGTGAGGTTTATGTCGAACTTGATGAACAACACAGGATGAATCATCCTGAACTTTTCATTAAACCTGAAGATTATGCAAGGGCAAAAGATTACATATTAGAAAGCATCAATGATAGTAATAAGGCGCTTTTCGTTGCCGATGTAGATTCAATAGTTGTTGCTTTTGCAGAATGTTACATTCAAAAATCATCTAATTTTCCTGTTATCAAGAAGAGGGAATGGATACAATTAGATGGTATAGCAGTAAAGGGAGAGTACCAAAATCATAATATAGGGTCCTTGCTATTAAACAAAGTAGTTGAATGGGCTAAAAGTAAAGAAATCAATAGAATTGAATTAAAAGTGTATGCTTTTAATTCAAAAGCGGAAGATTTTTATTCAAGAAAAGGTTTTAAAGAATTAAGTAAGGCTTTGTATTTAAATTTATAGCATGAGTACTCTACATTGTCAGCTTGTGGGCTGGCAATTTTTTTGTATAAATTTAGGAGTGTTTGTCAATCATGCACCAGAGTGAGCAAAGGTTGAGTATGACTGAAGATGCGGTTGAATAACCTCCATTAGTGTTGTACTAATCGATCAGGACAACCAGGTAATTGATTGGAAGTATTTTAAGGACTTTGGGGTGCTACTTTACGCGACAGTTCCTGTCGCATAAAAGTGCACCTTCGTAGCGCACAATTAACGGAATTTTGACCATCTTAAGCAATGAAATGCGAGAAAATGGTAACTAAAATGCTATATTGCTACAAGATCTTGCCATAATTTTGGTAAAATAACATTTTGAATCTCTGTTTTTAATGAATCGTATTATTTGCTTGCTTTAATAGTTATTATTACTGTAGAAAATATCGATAATTTAATGCATATTGCTAGAATTGGTTTAATCTTTAAATTGACGCGGTATTTTGCTCGTGTTATTATAGCGAAGTACTGGGAATTGATATGGAATCATAAATAATTCGTACGTATTCAGTAAACCATTCAAGAGGCCTTCCCTCAAAATAACTGAATAAAATTCTGCTGGCTACAATGAGAATTCTATGGCATAATTGAAGCATGAGTACAGATGATCGTGAAAAGCTACCTAC
>Ga0209643_1000862_pt1 | contig 37393 bp, 40 predicted proteins | sample AutmiccBRH37_all_FD_187383 | JGI IMG/M metagenome (GOLD analysis project Ga0209643, IMG submission 187383) | Deep subsurface microbial communities from Mt. Terri, Switzerland - Autotrophic microbial communities BRH/37_all (SPAdes) (version 2) | ecosystem: Environmental > Aquatic > Deep...
ACTGCTGCCGGGATCTGAACCCATTTGCCCCACTTTTTATTCTCATCATAAACTACATAGGTATCGCTGATGATATCGGTCAAGGATTGCTTCCGGGGATGAAATGCGCAAACCAAATAGCCCAGGTAAGTGCCGAGCAACTGTGACATCGTTCTTCCGGCAACTTCCCGTATGACGACAGTAGACCAGTTGAGAAGGCAGCCGTCTTTGCTAACAACTTTAATTCCCATGATCATTTTCCCCAGCGTTTGTCCGAAATACATCGTCATTAAAACAAAATAAAAGCTTCCCCAGATGCCTGGAAAGAGTGAATTGATCAGTACAAATGATTTAATGGTTGTTGTTCCAAGGCCTGCCGGCCATAAAACCCGGAAAAAAATCTGACTGCTCATCGCAATGACTGCCAGATCGATGCTAAAGGCCCAGAATCTGGTCCAGAAACCCACGACTCTCCAAGCTATGGTATTGATGCTTTCCACTGTCTGATCGCCGCTGTTCTCATGATTATTAATATCCATTGATTAATCACGCTCCTTTAGCGATACAGGTACATCGCGGTAGGTACCGCACTGTTCTGCAAATCCTGTTTTATCCCCAAGAAATCAAGTTGGGGCGACGCCATGGATAAGAGTAGATTCAAGCTGAATGGATTTTCATTTATATACTGGATTATATTGGGATCACTTTCGTTAATCATTTTTGCTGCTTCGGTAATGGCTCCATCCAAATCGCCGATCTGGTCGATCAGACCCAGTGACTTGGCCTGCGAAGCTGTATAAATCCTTCCATCCGCAACTTGAATGACGGCCTGACGTTCCATTTTTCTTCCTTTGGCCACTGTATCGACAAAATAACCATAATACTCATCAATGATCCCCTGCATGATCTGCTTTTCTTCCGGAGTCGCGTCACGCATCGGATTCATGATATCTTTGTTTTTACCGCTTTTGAAAACAAATTCCTCAATACCCAATTTTTCTGCCAGCTGGCTGTAATTATACGTACTCATAATTACGCCGATTGATCCGGTCATCGTATTCCGGCTTGCAAAAATCTTATCCGCCGGCATCGAAATATAGTAACCGCCTGAAGCTGCCATTGAACCCATGGAAACAATCAAAGGTTTGGGGTATTTTTCTTTATAACTTATCAGTTTCTGATAAATCTCATCACTTTCATATGCACCGCCGCCAGGCGAATCAACCTTCAGGACAACAGCCTGAATTACCGGATTTGTAAAGGCATCATCGATTTCCTGTAAAAATGCTTGATGATTATAGGCATTGGTACCGGCTGTCAATGTATCACTTTCGCTCTGAATTGTTCCATTGACGGTAATCAAAGCAATGGTTTTACCGGCTCCTTCTTGATAAGTCTCGGTGCTGAATGATGGTTCCGAAGAAAGCAGGGATCTTTTCAATTTCCCTATGTTTGGTCCTGTTGAAATCACTTCTGTACGTACGTACACCACTAACAAAACAATGATAACAGCTATAGAAATCCAGCGCTTTTTATTCATACTTTTAAACCATTCCTTTCGCTGCGCTCAAGGCACAAAACAGTATGAAACCCGTTCCTTTTGAGCCTATTTTATACTGAGCATTACCTTTTTCTTCTGACCTGCACTGAATAAAAGCTTCTCCTTTTCCTCGGATTTACTTAATAACTCCTCTCAAAGATAGTCGTTGCCTTTCGGAACCTATGCTTGCCAACCTTAATAATGCATGCCTTGCAGGTATTATACCACGCAATTTTGAGATAGGAATATCAAGTGCTAAGCTTAAGTTGATATTGTTAAGGATATTCATATAATTAAGCATTCTCAAACATCGCTTTGAAAAACTGCTTAACCTCCAAAAGATTCTCCATCTCTCTGAAAGCGAGTTTTCTAACTTCTTCATGAGGGATTATCATGTCTGGAATTAGAACTGGAAACATCCCCGCCCGATAAGCAGCGATTATTCCTACTTCGGAATCCTCAAACATCAACCCATCCATATCAAATATAATTAACTCTGGTTTTACCATAACTCTCAACTCCAGATTTTTCTTACCGTGTCAGAACCTCTGCCCTAGGTTCCCATACTGATGTTTGCACAGCGGTAACAGTTTGTTGGCGATAAACATCGGAGAAGTAATCGGTGCCGGTGCGGGAAGAGGAATTGCGCTGCTGATCTTGATTGCAGGCATGGCTTTATCGATTGTCGGAATCGTTGTTTCCGGACTGAAAAGTGTAAAAACGTTGGAAAGGAGAATAAGTAAGAATGAAACTCTTGCTGAATCTTGTCCGGAAGGACTTTAAGAGAAACAGGGTTATCACAACTGCCCTGGCGGTATTCCTGATCCTTTCGGCCCTTTTGATGGCAGGCGGCTTACTGAAGAGGATGGAAATTGAAGGAATCGAAGAGCGTGATATCCGGGAAGTTTCCGGCGGACAGTTACAACGGGCTTCCATTTGCCGCGCCATGATCAATAATCCTGAAATTCTGTTTTTGGATGAACCGACAGGAGCGCTGAACTCTGGCGCCGCGGATCAGGTATTGGCAATCCTAGAAGATTTGAATCGCGATGGAATGATCATAATGACCGTTACCCATGATCAGCGTGTCGCTGCCAAAGCAAGGAAAGTACTCTATATCAGAGATGGACAGATTGCTTCCTGTAAGGAATTCTCGGTTGGTGCAGACCGCGAAAGGGAACTGGATGAATGGGTAAAAGGATTTCAATCAAAGGCACGTATTTAATTGTCGAGGGTTTGGATAGGTGCGCCTCGCCTCCGCCAATCAAACCCTCGAATTTAGGCGGAGATACATAACGAAAGCCTTGAGGTATATACCGTTGTACCTCAAGGCTTTCTTGCATTTAGAAAGGAAATAAACGTTCAGACCGTCACCAATAAAATGAATGGAGGAAATAAATTAATGGTTAATTTTCCAAATTGACCATTAACGGCCTCGGATTTGGCGTCCTATTACTATTTGAAGTGGGGCAAAACCTGGCACGAGGCAGATAAATTCGCGTCGGGGATCTGTTTCGTCAAAGTTCAAAAACAAACTGATTGTATTTTATATAATCACCCGATCGGGTGATTATATAAAAAATAAAAATTCTCTACAATGGTAATATAATTTGCTTTTTATATCAGAAAACGATATTGGGAGTGATAACATGGCCGCAAACAGAGAATCTAAATCGTCTAAGCTTTTCTGGCGGATAGTCATTTCTGCTGTTGGTGTAGCGCTAATATTAATGGCGGTAGGTAATGTTCTGCTGTTTTTCTTTGGCGAAAATTCAATGGCCAAAGTATCTACAAGACGCTACGGTGGTGCAGATGATAACCGCCCTGCCAGCCAGCGATATGAATGGGCTATAGATTACACTTTTAAAGATTCGGATGGCATTACTCACAGCGGACACACGAATAGGCGTGGCAGCGACATGTCAGTTAAGGTGGAAAACGAGGTATATTATTTTCCTTTTGCTCCTAATATCAATTCCCTTAAAACCGAAGCTGAGCCAAACATCGGTCAACCTTTATATATGGGCATAGGAATACTGCTGTTGTTTGTGATGAACAGGAAAAAGAAAAAAACAAGCGGCAAATTCAAGGTGGCTACGACTTCAAGCAGAGAAATAGATATCCCTGATCTGAATGATTATGATGACAGCGTTGAGGAAGTGTTCCAAGAAAAGGATAGAGACTAAGGAGGAGGTCTTCTTCTGAATGAAATAACATGGGATATTAAAGTTTCGATTTTCAAAAACAGGCTAATTCTAAAACAGTTAGGTATTGCAATTGGCATACCCTTTGGAGCACTGCTAACCATTATGTGTATATTAAAGGCGTATTATGGCGTTTTGCTAATCCTGCTGACTTTGTTTTTGACCGTTATTCTTGTGCTGCTCATTTTCAGAGGGACATATGATGTTCATTTTGTCATAGACCAAAAGGGAATTCTATGCGCAAATCAGCCATACCAGAGGAAACGAGTGAAAAGACTTTCGGTAATAACAGTTATTCTAGGTCTTATTGCCCGGAACCCCACTGCTGCCGGGGCCGGTATGCTGTCGGGTACAAGAACAGAGGTTCTTATACCGTGGAAGCGGATTAGAAGGGTAAAACACCTTGAAAAGCAAAAAAGTATGATGCTTTACGGCGGCTTTTCTAAAACTATGGCTGTGTTTTGCTCAGAGGAAAATTATGACAGAGTTAAATTAATAATTATGGAAAAAACGGGAGGAGAATGATGATGAGAAAAATGATACTGTTTCTAGTCTTTCTATTGGCGGCTGTTTCCATGATCACCGGGTGCAACTCAGAAAAAGAGGCCGCGACAAATGACAAAAAAGAAATTCTTTTCCAAATTAAAAACACCACTGGGGCAGACTGGGTGTTAACAACGAGCACCTATGGCAGCGATAAATACAGAGGTGACCAAGACAGCGTCAATGAAAATGATGATTCGGTCGATGCGGTTGATGTCAGCGATTTTACCATAAAGGCGGGTGCAAGCAATCGTTATCAAGTGAGCGGTGTTTCAATGGAAAAGGCTATTCAGTCGGGAAGTCTGAAAGAAACTTCAAAAACAACCTATGAATATAAGGTCCAGTGCGTTGCGGCGGGCGTGGTTCCTGGAGATCCCAAAGAATGGAGTATAGAAAAACCGTTTTCTAGCGTACAAGATATTATCATCTCAGGCACATATGGTGAATCCATGGTTATCGAATGGGACGGAACTAGCTTTAAACAGGCAAAATAGGGATTTGCTGTATTTGGCCTAGATGAAAAGGATGACAGGGGTGAAAAGTATGTTGAGAAAAAATAGAAACAATGCCAAGCGAGTCTTGTTTACCCTTCTTTTATTGGTTTTTATAGTATTGTTAGCGGGCTGTAGTGATAAAGGCAAAGGACAACAGGATGTATATGTGGCCTATGGAATCCCAGCAGGAAGCGAAGAATTAAAAAAGAAAATTTATGATGACCCGCCAAAAGCTATTTGTTTAGTCCCGATATATGTGCATTGGGAAGGCGAAAATAAAATGCCCATAGAAGTGGAGGAAATTACCCTGAAAAAAGGGGAAGAAACCAGCTTTGAAATTCACCTTGATAAAACCGATAGTGTTGATAAATCGGGAAGCAGCACCAAGAATATAGCTACGCGATTTATCATGGACTCCAATGTTACCCTTACATTTCGGCCGCCTCAGGATGAGCGGGTATTATTTGAACTTTCTCATAAAACAACCTCGAATAGCCATTTCACAACCACAAAGGTTGATGGATACCAACTCCAGAAGGATAAGCCATTGAACGCTGAAGCTAAAAGTAATCTGGCTATGGTTGGTAAAACGGATGATGGGAAACCGATGATCAGTTTCTATCTTGCCAACAATGGATTGGGTAATCTGGGGCAGGTTGCCTGCTTAATCAAATGGGTAGAACGCTAGTGAATAAGGAGGCATATCCGATGGAAAAAACAAAACCTTCCATGCTAAAAACCATCTTCGGGATGATGATTAATCCGTCTGGCATTTTAAAGAGCGCAATGCTCAATACGAAATGGTACTTTTCATTAATTGTATCCGCTCTTGCCTTTGGATTGTTTTTTCTTCAGACCGGGCTTGACCTCTATAAAACTGGTCAAAAAGGCGTGGATTTCCTACTGCTGTCGGCAGGGGTGGGGGTTCTATACGGGGCTTTGCTTATACCCTTGCTTGGATTTCTGGTGGCAGTAATACTGAAACTATCTAAAACTGATAAAAAAATAGGGCAGATTATTTCGCTCTTCTGTCTTAGCTATAGCGGAGCCCTGATCTACGGTACTCTTGGAATCGCATTTTCACTTGGGCTGGGGTGGAAAACCTCGATAGCCTTTGGCGTATCTGGAATTTTGTGGGCAATTGGTCCTACCATTGTAACCATTCGTGAGATGACTGGTGGTAAAAACGCAATGAGCATCCCCATTGCCACAATTATCAGTGGTGCGATATTGGTAAGCTGGTCGATCTTTGGAAATCTTTAGGGGGTGTAAGACAAATGAAGAGCTTTGTAAGATTTTTATGCTTTGCCAGCTTTGGTATCTGTACCTTTTATAGTGTCTTAGAGCCAACTAATCCATGCCGTTTGGGTTTTGGGTTACTATTTGGAATAATTTTTGGATGGCTCTTTAAATTGTTCTTAAACGGTTTCTTAGGGCTGTTTAACCCTAAAATCAAAAAAGAGCATGGAAAGTCAGTAATTAAGAACGCTACCGATACGAGTATGGGCTTTATGCTTCCTTTTGTCTTTATGCTGCTTATCGCAACGTTCTACTTAAATTGGTCTCACACATCAGCATTTATTTCGGCAGGTATTATGGCAGTCGGCACGGCTTCGGCTATAGAGATTGGAAAGCTGATCGGGAAAAGCTCTATTAAAATCACCATTGTCACATCGGCCGTATGCCTTTTATTCTCCTTTACATGGATACTATCCACTGCTTTTCTCATAAAGGTACCGCCATTCATTGAGGGCGGTGCGGGGATTATTAAAACTTTACTGTCAAAGGGAGGCGTGGGATGATGAAAAAAGCCGTAGCATTTATTGCAGCATGTATCGTGCTATTGAGTAACTTCCTCTTGCCGATACCCGCCCTGGCAGCGGGAGAGAGCACACAGCCGCCACTTCCGATGGAAAAGGTGTTGGGGAAAACCGGTAAATGGTATAACGAATACGTAAATTATGATAATCATGATAACCTCGTGATTGGCTTTTTAGATAAGGAATTTTCTACATCACAGTGTACGGTGGTAAGCGTAGGGGAGTCATCCGTGCTGACAGCCATGTATATACCTTTTATCGATGGCCTAAGTGAAAAAAAGGATCTTAAGCTTATCGACGAAAGAGGGAATGTCTACAGTGGCTTTTCGGTCTCGTCTACGGATAAGCTGCTTATCTTTGAGCCTTTAGGGCATATGGTTTTGAAGAAAAGCAGCTATTCCATCTCCTTTGAGGACGGTCAAATGCTCCCTAACGCTGTCCTCTTAAAAGGCTACAATAAAGCAGCTTTTGATAGATATGAAAAAAAAATGCTGGCATGGTACGCCGAAAACAATTCAGAACAAAATGATTTAGAGAAAGAAATGGGTAATATTAGTTTGACTGATGAAAAAACTGATATTTCGTCCACTCCGACTTTGTCCGATGCAGAGAAAAAGCCTGCCAAATTTCAGCTTGACAGTGAGTATGTGATCAACGAAATAAGGCTAAATACCTATAATAAGGGTGATGGAGCACTCCCTGGATATGTAACGATTTACGATGGAGCCGGAAAAATTGCCGCATCAGGGAAGGCCTATGGCGCTGAGTTTGGAGGTGCGCAAAATGGTATGTGGATTTATGCACCCAATGTTATCCTAAAGGCAGGGATTTATTCTATTAAGATGACCGAGCCGGATGCACTTTCCTATGAGGAAGATGGTACACCCATGTTTTATGTCAGTGCAGTCGTTCCCATTCCGGTGCGCTATGATTTCACAGGGACCTATAATATCAAGTTAGATACGTATAAAATGAGCACGCTCAAAGGGAACGTCAACAGCGGCATAAGTTCATTTTCTCTTAAGGATTTTGAGTTAACGATACTGGATTGTGACGGGTACATTGAACTTATCGGAGTATATGAGGGTATGCCTTTTTCTCAAATTTGCGAAATCACTGAGGAAACGGAAACGCGATTGGTGGGAAAATTCAACTTTGATATGGATTTATCCAAGCTTCCATACAAGGCTCGAATTGGTGCCGATGCGAAGATTGTTCTTGAATACTCAGGGAAAAACGCGGTCGTTTCTATTAACGGAACTGGTTTTTATAAACGAGAGGCAAGCGAAAGTAAAGGTGCCGATGACAACACCTATACCATCATTTCAAGTGGAGTATTAAAGCATAAGGAGCTTCCTCCTTTTGTGATGACCGCCCTTGCCAAGCCGCAGAATGTTGGCAATATTCCCGGACCAAATAATGCTTCTCAGGCGGCTGTAGGAATGCTATTTCCTCCCCTTGCTGGGGTTGTAGTAACTGTGGTGATTGAGCTTTTAAATAGAAAACCAAAGGCAGCGGCACCTAGAGTAAACAGAGATAGAAACTGGTATAAAAACAAGTATCCTGATAAAACAGATGAGCAGATCGCTATGATTATGCTTGCCGATGCCATGGGCAATACCGATAATCCTGATGAAGGCGACGCCGTTTCCATAGGAGACAATGAGGTGGCGGGAACAGAAGATAGTGGTGGCCAGGGATCTGAATCCTACGAAACTGAACAGGATGGAGATTTTAACGAAAGTGAAGTTGAGCCGGATGAGCCGGAATTTGTGCCGGAGAACGAGCCTGCAACGAATCCTGAGAGTACACCCGAACCTACTGTGCCGACTCCAGTGGAATCAAGGGATGTTACCGACCCAGTAACCGGAAATACAACCACCTATGTCAAAGACCCTGCCTCAGGAGAGTGGTACAACCCGGAAACCGGCTATGGCTATAGTGAGGATGCCTACAAGGAAGCCCAAAAAAGTGCCGTTGCAAGGGATGGTTATCTAGAGCAGGCACGAGTAGATAACGCCGCGCCGGATGAGAACATGAAGGCTGGCATGGATGCTATTAAGCAGAAGGAGCAAAGAAACGAGGCTATGAATCAGCTTCAAAAGAAATATGGCACAGACGATATGAAGGAAATAGAGCGTGTTGTCGCAAAACAGCAAGAACGAGACATGGAAAACTTCAAAGATTGGCAAAAATATGCAGACCGTTTGGAGACAGCCGAAACAGTCACAACGGTTGTTGGTATGGGTGCAGATGTAACGATTGATTTAATGGGTACTGCGCATCCGGGTATTAAAAATGGTTATAAAATAGCTAAGAATATGCTAGGAACAGCGGCAAGTGACCATTTTTCCGGCAAAGGCATAGGTTTAGGCACGATAGCAGAGGGCGCAATCAAAAGCGCTACCGATGTTGGCAGCGATTATATCGATGGCACGGCAAAATATGGTGTCCTGAAAAAGGCAGGAGCAGCTATAGTCGGCGAAACAGCAGCAGCTACAACTGGTGCGGCGTTGCGTGGAGAAGATGTGGCAAAGGCAATGCAGGGAGGCCTTGTGGACGGTGCATTAAATGCAGGAGTTGGGGCGGTTACAGATGGTATAACCGCAAAATGTCCACCACTCAATTTGCCTGAAAAAGGACTTGCTATCGGAAGTGCGATAAAAGCGATAGGAGGCACAACCCACGGCGGAGCTCAGAAAATGGGAAGTGCTGCCGTCAAGGAATTCCTTATTAAGCCATATACAGACCAACTAAAATAGAAATAGAATACAAGGGAGGGTAATAATATGGAGTTTTCAATAAGTGAGTTAAAGGTCTTAAAGCAGCAATTTGCAGCAGCAAGCTCAATTGGTATTTTTAGTGGAATAGATAACAATAATTCCACAGAGAGTTTGAACTCCTTGGAGAAAAGAGGGGTCTTGCAAAATGGAGTGCTGTCGAAAGAGGCGAAGGAGCTTTTGGATATAGCCGCCAATCCCGATCTGTCTTGTAGATTTATATTGCAGGAAAGCAGTATATTAGTAGAAAAATACACCTACCGCAAGGGGGCGGACCTTGTTCTTGTCGAAAACGCAGGCGGTGTTCTAAGAATTAGCAAAGGGTCAGACTTAGATAAAATTATGATGAATATTGGAAATTTTATAGGATTAACAAGTTTTAAGCGAGCTGATTTTGAAATAGCTCTGTCTAAAGATGAGATTTATGTACTGCTTTCCATGTTTGATATTTACCGCGAAAAGACAATGCTGTCCTATTGTCAACAACAAAGCGAAGCTGGCGCCACTTTTGCAGAAATTCGTTCTCACCTGGATATGCCTAACGAAACAGGGCTTGTGGCCATGATCCAGGCTAACTACAAGTGGGAAATACCGTCTCTCGAAACCACAAAAGCACTAATATATCGCTTAGTAGCAAAAAATGTGGTGGCATCTAACAAGAACTTTACCTTAACCGAGGAGTATGCTGTATTCGGGTCAAATTTCTTAGCATACCAGCTGATTACAACCGTTGAACTTTTACAGATGCTAAAGGACGGCCAAACTGCCTTATCTGGAATTTTGTATATCAGCGCAGGTCTTAAGGATAATCTCCTATTCATTATGGGAGGCGATGAAATAGAGATTTCCACAGTAAGCAGTTCGTATGCGCTAAAAATATTTGAGGGTTTATTGAAGTGTCCAAGCATAGTATAGTTATACTTAGTAGTATTATTTTTAATTGGATTAGGAGTGTGGGGTGTGGACAACAAAACTGTTCGGAGGCTGAACGATTTCACAGCCAAAGCATATGAATGCGTATCATTTGCGGAATTTTTAAAGCTTGCCATTATGCAGCTGCATGAATTTGTTTCGTATGATAGCGGGATGTTTTTTTGCGCAATCAGTCGAGACTGCAGTTATTTTAAGCCCTACAAGGGGGGCAATATCAGCACGTATGCTCAGAAAGATAAATTTTCCAGGCTTGATGAATATGAAAAAGCCGCGGAGAAAAACAGTAGCGGTAAGGAAGCATATGTGTATAAGGCGGTAGATTACCAAAAAGGACTAATCACCATTGAAGAGCCTAGAAGCGATTTTATTGAGTTTCAAAAAGACTTTTACATTGTCTGCCTGCGGATCATCTACAAGGATCAGTTTATGGGAGAAATCTACCTGCATCGCAGCAAAAGCAATCCGGATTTTTCAGATGAAGACTTGTTTATGCTAGGGCTGATGCAACCCCATGTATCCATGGTCTTTCACATCATACATACCCTTAACGCTGTGAAATTTTTAGAGACATCAGGTAATGAAGCTAACAATACCATGGGTATTTGTGTTTTTGATGAGGGAATGAGCTTAACCGGCGGCAATGTGACGGGCTACGATATGCTGAAAATCACTTCTGCCTATGGCTCTAGTGTGCTGTATCATGTGAAGGAGCTTTGTTCCGATATGGTCGAATCTCTGCAAAAAAAAGAAATCGACACTCGGTTTTCCTCGGCTTATCCTTTGAAAACAAGCGTAGGTGAACTTATCATCTCCGTTTTGGCAAATAAACTCAAGGAACCGAGAGCTAAATTTGTGGTTATTCTGCAATACGCAGATAGCAATTCTCTGCTCTCCGACTACCAGTTTAAATTCACAAAACGGGAGGCCGACATCATCGACGCTTTGGTGCAGGGCAAAAACAACCCGCAGATTGCCAAGCAACTGAATATTTCCGAAAATACTGTTAAAACTCACATTAAAAACATCTATAAAAAAACCGGTGCCAATAACCGGACGGAGCTTGCGTATGTTTTGATGCTTGAACACCAAAAAGACGACGACAAAGCCTAAACTCAGCGCCATTTTTCCACAGCAAAGGGTTTTCCATGAGCAGGGCATACATAACGTATGCCCTGCTTTATGATCTTTTGCCTGCTTTCATGGTAACTGCTTTCGTTGTAGTATATAACGGGATGGTAGGGTGCGCCTGTAAAAGACAGGAAATTCCGGGTGGCATCACCGACAAAAGCAGTGTCTTTCACAATGACGGAGAGGCTGTCCTCTGTATGGCCAGGTGTTAATAGAATATTTGCCGAAAATCCCATATTTAGCAAGAAGCTATCATCATCATTCCTGATAACTATATCTTGTGGTCTTATGTAAAAAGGCTCAAAGCTGTCGGAATCCTTTTGAACTCCTAAATAAAGTCCCATCATAAGCTCAAGAAATTTATTGGCGTAGCGCTCGTTGGGATGACGAATATTATGCCCACCTTGAAGATATCGTGAACATAGTTCGCTCATGATCACACATATATCGGGGTTTTCTGCCATTAAAAATGGCAATAAACCACAATGGTCGTTGTGATGGTGGGTCAACACAAGGTATTTAATCTGGGAAGCTTTAAGGCCTAAGCGCGCAAGCTTTTTGGTAAAGGTCTTTTTATCCCCTCGCCCTCCGCAGTCAATAAGCAAAAAGCCGTTTAAGCCTTTGATTAAATAGCAGTTGGTTATAGAAAGTTGTATCAAATCATATATTAGTTGCAAGAAAGCACCTTCTTAATTCATTTTACGAAGATCAAGCCACGAAGATCAAGCTTCCATTCCAAGACAATTATATCATTATTCTAAGGCACTCATTCAATTATTGCGAATTAAAGTATTCAACCACCATGTCATACTAACGTTGACTACCTGCTATCCATTCAATACTCCTGGCTATTCTCTGGACCGCTATATTGTCTATGCAATTTTAGTAAATAGTAAATAAACCGCTTGAACATTTTGCCTTCTAAGTACTTCGAATAATTGCCAACACAGACAAGAGAATTGTTTTTGAAAGAAATTGGTATGGACTGGAATGAAAACGATTTTTTCGTGGTGGGTTTGGATAAGTGCCCACCTTGGGCTTTTTTATTTTGCTGAGCGGACTTAGGTATGTGGAACTGAATGGACCTTATAAAATAAAGGATATTTACGATAATTTCCAGAAGAATAATTTTGGTTAAATATTCCAAGGGAGATGATTTTGTTGACAAGTCCTAAAACTCCTATAACATCTTCTACTAATATCTTTCCAAGACGGGGTTTTATTGCTACTTTCTTCATATTCTGCAATCCGCTTACTTTTACTAGTTTAGTTGGCTTATTTTTTATTTCGTTATATGAACATAATTTCGATTTTTCATTACTAAGTGGGATTTTTTTGGATTTCTTTAAAGAATTTTTTATTGCTGTATTTATTGTAGGTAGTGTTGCTATTTTCATGGAATTAACTCATTACGGGCGCACTCTAGTAGATTCTTTAAGAAAGATGATGGCTACTGACGATTTCATTAACGATCTTGATGAACCCAGATTAAAAGGATTAAAAAGTAATGTTGATAGAAGACTATACTTTGGAACCAATGACCCAACTAGCTTTTTTTACGTCGTTGAAGATGAAATTTGTAATTTCCTTAATGAATGCTATTATGAGGAATACATTAATGATGTCGAGTGCATAATAGATGAAGATAAAAATTATATGAAAAAAGTCATTACAAGGCTTTTCACAATAGTAAATCCAACCTCTGAAGTAAAGGTGAAAAATGTTCCGGTTGGAGCATATATGACACCCATTGAAGATGTAAATGATATTGATTTATATAAAATAAATAAATGTAGAGTTACAATTGGGAATCAAACCATAGACAAGAATATCAAATTATTTGTGGAGAGATGTCAAAACCCACCATCAAGTGCTCCAAGTTACGAAGTTGATATATCTGGCCATTTTTCGATTGAGATCAAAGATAGTTGTTCTATTGAACTCGTAGCAGAGTCCCTTGTTCCAATAACAGATATTCATTATCAACATCGTATTACTGCTCCTTGCAAACGATTTAGTAGTAATTTTATGTTAAAAAATTATGCGCCTTATCGTGTGAATGGTTTTGGATTCGGTTTTATGGATGAAAAGAAGTTGAAAATTATACCTTATAAGAATACTAATGGCGTTAGAGTTGAATTTAATGGTTGGATTCTCCCGGGTGACGGGGTTATTTTTACGATAGCCAAAGATATAGTATAATAATATGAAGATATGGTATAATATTGATAGGGACAAACAGCTTTAGGATGTTGGACAAGCACCTAACTTAAGTGTTTGAATATGATAAATTAGGCTATAGGAGGTAGATTATTATGTACAATGAGTCTAGTAGAGGTTAAACGCAAATCATTTATTTTCTATCGCCATATGTGTAAGATCAGAAGAAACGCTATGGGCCCCAATCCATTAGTGTTTCTTCTTTTTTGTAAAAATGGCATAAGATTAAATTCACTCGACGCTTTACTCGTGTCCCATTACAATAGTTGAATAGTACTCGTAATGGGATTAATGCTAATACTAATAACATTTTATTATCTCAGCTTCACTGTTAGGATTTCCAGCAGTGTAAGTTCGCCTCCGCCATACATACCCTCGAATTAAGCGGAGATACATAACGAAAGCCTTGAGGTACATACAGTTGTACTGCCTCAAGGCTCTTTTCATCTTGGAAAGAGATTCCTTTCCAGCTTCGTCAATAAATTAAAAATATTTGAATTTATTAGTAAGTATGCTAAAATACTCTAAAGAGAATTCCTAGCAAAATACGACATCATTTAACTTCTTTGTTGATAAATACTCATATATTAACTATTTATTTAGAAAATTGTTCTGATAAGGGCAAAACATCTGAAAAGGTGTGACGCAAAGCCATGGGTCTACAGCAGTAAAGACACTGCCACGATTGCCAGGTTGCCGGAGAAGAAATTAGAGCCCCAGCCGGGACTAAGTATCTCTGGTGTGGAGTTCTTTTTGTTTTCTCTTTTTTAATCAGGTTTGGGATAATGATGCTCTACTTAGGCTTATACATCAAACAGGCTGTTACTTATGATCTTGAAAAAAGGAGGTTGAAATATGGAGAAAGTTGTCTAACAGTTACGTAAGGCGAGAGAAGCTAAAGGAATGGAACTGAAAGATGTTGAAGAATTCACTAAAATTCGTTGCAAATACCTACAAGCATTAGAAGAAGAGGACTACTGCGTTCTTCCTGGTGAGGTTTACACGGTAGGATTTTTACGGTCTTATGCTCGTTTCCTTGACATAGACTCAGAGAGTTTAGTAAATACTTTTCGAATGAAAATAAATGCGACTAAATTAGAAACCACGTTTGATTATTCTAAACAAGAAAGAAAGCCGTGGCTTCAAGACCAATATTTAGTAGCAAAAGTTTTACAATTTTACAGGGCATTTAAGTTTTTTAAGACAAATACGATGGAGGAGTCAAAAAGGTAAACTAAAAGAAATGTTTATGCTTCATCTAATGTGTAAAAATCATCATCGATTCTCCTAGCAGATCAGTTTAATTGTTTATGCTCTTCGTCAAACCATTTTTCGGGCATGAACAGCCGTGCTGAAATCAAACCATAGCCTTTAGGGCCGGAATAGCCGACGAAAACACCCACCTGACTGTTGGCTACTTTTCCGACACTACTTACACCGATTATTATCTTGCTAACGGGTATATTGCCGATTCGGGCCAGCAGTTTAGATTTTATTTTCCATTGGTTGCCGTTCATTTTACTCAGCTCCTTAGCGAATATTGCCTTAGGGCGAGGTTTCTTCCGCTATATAGATACTGAGAGATACAATATGTTGAAAATGTTTACGTTTATCAAAGCATCCTTGTCCCTTTTTTGGCCGCGGGATCTAGTTTTTCGCGTAACTCCGAAAAAAGCGGATGAATCGATTATTCGAAAGGATCGACGTGAATTATTACTACACATTCTTTTAATTGGTATTATTCTTTTATCAATTTCAATTGCAGTCTCAAATCTAATCTGGAAAAGTTTCTATGATGCGGAATCGATCAGTATCTACGTTGCTATATTTTGGTCAATCTATAATGTCGTTATGTTAGTAGTCACGATACTTTACATCATTAATCGACACTACTATAGACAAAAATATCGTTTTCCAGTAAAAGTAAGACTGCAGATTAAAGTGAGGGATTCTGAATGGGTCACTACAACAACGTGTGACATCTCACGACACGGGGTGTGTATCACTATTTTCGATAATTATCAATTCGATGATGATAAAATATCTATTATTCTAGAGCTTCCAGATGGACCTTTGAAGGCTGAATGTATTTTAGACTCTAGTGTATTGCAACCAAATGGTTTCCGTAAACTTGGACTGACATTTCAACCGTTTGCCCAAAAGGAACAAAATAGGCTTTTATATTTCTTATTTGTTAATTTGCCAAGAGACGCCTTTAATAAACAGCAATTAGTTCCCAATTATACGAGTATTAATGATCTTAAATTTCCGATTAAGCAATAGTCTAACCATCGACTAGAGGCTTTCGTTACCGAAGTCTCGATGTTCAACTTTAGTTGAACGAGTTCACTGCTGTGACGGTATAAGTATGACCCGCTGTCAGCGGCACAGTAATCTTATAGCTCACGCCACTGTTCGTTGTCGAGACCGAGCTAATGTTCACGCGTATACTGCCATCTAGGGACGATATCAGGAAATCCTAGCTTATGAATTTGAAGGTCGGCGGTACAAGCAACAGTTTGTATCCGTCGGAGAGCAGTTCTGTAGGACCAAATGAGACAGTTACAATCGTGTGGCAAGAAGGTAACTGGTATTATGTTGAGTGCTGTCTTTCATTTTGCCTTGTTCATTGCCATCTAAGAGTCCGAGGATTATAATTAGGAAATTAACGAATTTCTCAGATAAGAGGAGAAGTTATGAAAGTTAAGCAGGTATAGTTTAAAAAAGGAGAGATTGTTTTATGTCACAAGTAAACATTACTTGGGAAGGAAATATGAAATTTGTAGGTACCGATGATAGTGGCTTTAAAATACCTATGGACGCGTCAGCGATTTATGGTGGGAAAAATGAAGGCGTAAGACCGATGGAATTAATGTTAATGTCTCTTGGCGGGTGTACAGGTATCGAGTTAGGTCATATTCTCAATAAAATGAGAGTCGTATACAATCGTTTAGACGTTGAAGTTAATGGGACTAGAGTTGAAGAACACCCCAAGGTGTTTAGCGATATTCATGTGGTATATCGGTTAAGCGGGGAGAACATTTCAGCAGAAAAGGTGAATAAAGCTCTACAAATGGCTGAGCAGGTTTATTGCTCTGTGTCGAATATGCTAAGAAAAGTAGCGGAAATCTCCTATTCTATTGAAATTAATGGTAGGGTCTATAAATATGTGTGTGTGGAAGCAGTGGAAAAGAGTCCGGACAAGAATTCTGGAGCTTAGAGCGCAGGGTGCTCCAGCGTGGATGGACTGGTATAGGATGAAAATCTTATGAAAGGAGGAAGTTGCAATGAAGGTTAAAAATGTAATGGTTTGTAACCCTTACACAGTTAGATCTGATCAAAGTCTTGCTGATGCAAGCAGAATTTATCTAGACCACGATGTTAATTGTGCGCCTGTTGTGGGGGTGAACGATGACATTGTGGGGATTATTACGATTTCTAAGGTATTGGGATGTTTTTTATCTGGCTATTCCCCAACAGCAAAAGTAGAGGAATTCATGGATGATCCGCCAGCAACAGTGGAAGAAAATTCTGACTTTGAGGAAATAGCAAACACTTGCACTCAGGATATGGAACGCATGCTTGTTTTGGATCAAAATATGAAATTAACGGGAATTCTGTCCCGAGTAGAGCTAATTAAAAAGGTTAACTTGGCTTGGGAAGAAACTAGAAATGAACTTAGAGTTGTGTTGCAGTCAGTTAGTCATGCAATTATTGCTTTCGATAAAACGGGTTCTGTATACCTTTTTAATAAAGGAGCAGAGATTCTCTTAGGGCTTAGTAGTCAGGAAGCAACTGAGCAGTGCTATGAAGGACTTCTACCTCAGTGGATATGGAAGGAAGTTATTGCTGACGGTCAAGCACGGTTTGGCTTTAGATTGGAGGTTAACAACAAGCGGGTAATAGGGAATGCGACGCCTATATTTGTAAATGGCAACATAACAGGTACGGTTGTCGTATTGCAAGATTTATCGGAAATGGATAACTTAACTCTAGAATTATCGAGGGTCAGGGAATTAAAAGTTGAGTTGGATAATATCATCGAGTGTTCCTATGACGGAATGCTGGTTGTTAATCCTGAAAGAGTAGTTCTAAGGGTTAATAAGAGTGCTTTGCAGCTTTTTAACCTGACAGATTATAGCCAGAATTGTATATTAAGTGATATTGAATCTGAAGTTGCTGGTTATTTGGATGAAATGACTATTAAAATCATCCAGCAGAAGAAAACTCTCACCGAAGGTTACACGAAGGTCGATGGACAGGAGATCATTATTACCGGTAATCCTCGTTTTGCTCCGGATGGAAAGGTAATACAGGTCATATTTAATATGAGGGATATGACAGAATTGCAACGTCTTAAGTTTCAAGTAGAACAAGCGAAGGAAGAGAGATTACGTTGTTCAGTCGAGTTAGTAGAGTTAAGAGGAAAGTTATTAAAAGAAGATTTAATAACCAAGAGTCCTGCGATGGAGCCTGTTCTAGAGCTAATGGTACGTGTATCGCAAGTTGAATCGACAGTTCTGATTACCGGAGAATCAGGGGTGGGTAAGGAAGTAGCTGCTAAACGGATTCACAGGCTAAGCGGAAAGGAGAATGGTCCGTTTATCGCAATTAACTGTGGAGCAATACCGGAAAATCTCATAGAATCTGAACTTTTTGGTTATGAAAAAGGTGCCTTTACTGGAGCTAGTAAAGAGGGGAAAATAGGCTTAATGGAAGCGGCCAATGGTGGGAATATCTTCCTTGATGAGATCGGAGAACTTCCTTTGAATTTACAAGTTAAGCTTTTAAGAGTTATTCAGGAAAAGGTTATTTGTCGTATTGGTGGCATAAAGCCTATTAACCTTGATGTACGCATTATCGCAGCTACTAATCGTAATCTGGAGGAAATGGTCAAGAAAAAAACCTTTCGCGAGGATTTATTCTATCGTTTGAATGTTGTACAAATTAAAATTCCTCCTTTGCGCGAGCGTAAAGAGGATATTTTACCTTTAAGTGAATATTTTTTGAGCAAGTATTGTTCTAAATACAACAAACAAAAAAAAATTACTCAACAAGTTTATAAAATATTTGAGAGTTATGATTGGCCAGGAAATATTCGTGAATTGGAAAATGTTATAGAAAGAGCGGTCATTCTAAGTCAAGGTGATTCAATAGAGGTTAACCACTTACCAGAAAATTTGAATGTAGGGAATAATGGAAAGGCTGAGGTTGAAGTAACCGTTAGAGGAATTATCCCATTAAACGAGGGCGTTCAGTTGATGGAAAAGGAATTGTTGCGAAAAGCACTAGGAACTGAGAAAAGCAGTAGAAAAATAGCTTTACTCCTAGGGATAACTCATACTACTGTGTTGCGGAAAGGAAAACAATATGAGCTGCTATAATAGTGGCACTGCGAAGTTCCAATTGGAACAAATGTGTTCCAATTGCAGAAAATGAGCTTTTTGCCTAATCCCTAATGTCATTTGAAATAAAACAAGGATGAATGGAACAGAAATATTCCATTCATCCTTGTTTTATAATTAAAATTATCAGAAAAGTTACTCTTATCAAACATATCGGGATTGGCATAAGTTTTGCATATAAATCAGGAACAGGTCCTCAACCTTTTCCTATAATGCTAAACTCAAGAAAATCTGATCTGATGTAAAGAAGGGAGCTTATTAACATGACCACAGATATGCAGCACATTCGGGTTAGCGTCGGTTTTTATCCCAACTGGTGGCATAAGAATTATGGTATTTCTTACGGTAAACAGTACTACTATGACCCTGACTACCGCATTGAGGTCGCAATGAAGCAACAGAAGTTACTACATGAGCGCTTTGGAGATCTAGGGCTAGGAAACCCTGATCCCCAACCAAATCCTTTTGTCGATTACGGTATGGCTTTGGTACCTGAATTGTTCGGTTGTGAAACCACGTTCTTCGATGATGCTTTGCCGTGGGCTATTCCGGCTAACATGTCTGAAGAAACAATAAATAATCTCGTTGTACCCGATATACTGAACACTCATCCCATGACTGAAATCATCAGACAAATGGATTATTTAGAGAAAAAATACGGGCGGGTTACAGGAAATATTAATACATGTGGCATTCAGAACTTGGCCTTAAAACTGCGTGGTGATGAACTGTACATGGATTTTTATGAGAATCCAGATGTGGCACACAAGGTAATGAATCTTTGCTTGGAAACAATTATTCCATTAGCCAATTATGTTAAAAGCCGTACTGGTACATTAGCATCATCCGTTACCCCTATGGCTCCACCAGAAATGTATATTACTCCGAATTGTACTACAGCGCAAATCTCTAATGAATCCTATGAGGAATTTATTTTGCCATATGAAATGAAGCTTGCCAATGCGTTACAACCTTTTGGTATTCACCATTGCGGATCTGTTGATAATGTAATAGAAGGCTACAGTAAAATCAAAAATATGCAATTTATTGAAGTGGGGCCTTTGACTGACCTGCGTCGGGTGAGAGAACTGATGCCTACTGTCTTTATAAATGCTAGGATTTGCCCTGTCCGTATGCTCCAATGTACAGCTGAAGAAATTGAGCAAGATGTCAAACGTCTCATCGACACTGGTGGTCCTTACGAATTGCTCTCCATTGATGCAGTAGGTCTTGATTATGGGACACCGGATGAAAATGTTCGCGTTATGATAAATACTGCAAAAAGTTACAGTGCAGCAAAGATTGCCGAAGGGAAATAGTCTCTGTATTAGGAGTTCTCACCCTTTGCAGTCGAGTGATGGTTGTTAGTTTTTCACATCAAGTACACACAACTAAGAGATATTTTGAATGAGGGGGAAGCATGATGTCCGTATTAGAAGATATTAAAAATTCAATTATTACTTACAAGCCTGCAAAAACTAAAGAGTTTTGCCAACAAGCTTTAGACGAAGGAATCGATCCACAGGTGATTTTAAGTGAGGGATTAATCGCTGGCATGGCGGTTATTGGCGAGAAATTTAAGTTAAATAAGATTTACGTACCGGAAGTACTTATTTCTGCTCGATGTACTCATGCAGGACTAGATATATTAAAGCCTATTTTGGCTGCAGCAAAGGCAGTGCCATTAGGTAAAATTGTACTGGGGACAGTTAAGGATGACCTTCATGATATCGGCAAAAACCTTGTTGCTATGATGTTTGAGGGTGCAGGGTTTGAAGTAATAAACTTAGGGGTTAATGTTGACCCGGAGAAGTTTGTCGAGGCAATCAAAGAATATCAACCCAATATTATAGCGATGTCGAGCCTAATAACGTCGACTTTGCCTAGTGTAGAGACGACCATTAAAGCGATTATAGATGCCGGTCTGCGTGATCAAGTTAAGATTATGGTGGGTGGAGCACCAGTAACTGAAGAGTGGGTCCTGCAAATTGGCGGTGACGGGTTCGGTAAAGATGCTACAGCAGCAGTTGATGCAGCTAAGAAATTGATTGGCGTAGCTTAAAGGAGGAAAAATAATGTTTCATACCGAGGTTCGCAGCAAGAAAACAATAGTCACCATCGGTAGGGATTTGCCTGCAGTTATTATTGGTGAACGGATCAATCCCACAGGGAAAAAGAAATTTGGTCAGGCGCTTTTGGCTAAAGACTATGATTATGTAAGAAGCGAGGCAATCGCTCAGGTCGAGCAGGGCGCAGATATGTTAGACGTAAATGTAGGAGTTGCAGGCATTGATGAGGTTGCTATGTTACCGGAAGTCATCAAAATAGTGTCTGAAACCGTTAATGTACCTCTGTGTATAGATTCGGCTAATCCGGTTGCTTTGGCAGCAGCGCTAAAAGTATATGAAGGGAAAGCCTTGGTTAACTCAGTAACGGGTGAGGAAAAATCTCTTGAGAGTGTGCTGCCTCTGATTAAGGAATATGGAGCAGCGGTTGTTGGCTTACTCATGGATGACACTGGTATTCCCAATGATCCTGAAAAAAGATTAGCGATCGCCCTGAAAATTGTTGAACGTGCAGAAAAGCTAGGAATTGAACGATCCAATATAATAATCGATTGCTTGACTATGACGGTGAGTTCAGATCATAATGCTGCCGCTATTACCCTGAAAACCATTGAAAGGATCGTGGAGGAACTAGGTACTAATATTATTTTGGGAATTAGCAATGTTTCATTTGGTTTACCAGATCGAAATAGTATTACTAAAACGATGCTTGCTATGGCCTTAAGGGCCGGCCTAACCTGTATAATTATGGATCCGACGGCAGAGGGAATGCGGCGAACGGTTAAAACCTCTGATCTTCTCTTAGGACGAGATGAGTGGTCTATGAACTACTTGGCAGAATATCGACTGTACTCTGAACCACAAGATTAGTTTAGAGACCTTGCTCGATTGGCGTAGTAAGCCTATAAATTATATATTTCTTAATTTCTTATAGAGCAGGAGTGGGGGTAAAGTGCAAAAAGGAAAAATTATTGCCTGTGAAGTTTTTAAAGAAGAATTCCTTAGGGGTTTAAAAATACCCCTAGAGGACTGTATCTTTTTACCTCAGGAATTGCATCGTACCCCTGATCAACTAAAAGTTGAACTGCAAAAGCGGATAGATCTCCTTGAGGAACAAGGAGATCTAGACTGCATCTATTTAGGTTACGGTTTGTGTGGCAATGGTGTTGCGGGAGTAAAGTCCAGCCGGAGTAAAATTATCATCCCCAATAGTGAGGATTGCATAGCCGTTTTACTTGGTCTTCGTCATTTCGGTAAATGCCAGCTTAATAGAACGACAAGTTATTTTCTCAGCTCGGGGTGGATTGGCTTTGGGAGCGATGGATGGAAAGAATATCAACGTTGCTTGGAGTTGTTTGATCATGAAACAGCTTATTGGGCTACCAAAGAAATGATTAAGAACTATGAAACGTTTATTCTGATCAATAATGATATGGCCAGCTATCCTGCGGACAAGGTTTATGTCCAAAAGATTAGTAAGTTTTTTGGCTTGAACTATGAAGAGGTTGAGGGCTCAATAGATTGGTTGGCTAGCTTGTTTGAGGATATAGAATCAAACTCCAAGATAATTGTTGAACCAGGTATCTCGATTCAAAGTAGCATGTTTACCTGCGGAACCTAATAACCCATTGGAGGTGCTAAGTGCAAAGTTTCAAAATTAAATTTCTACCTCAAAACTTAGAAGTTTTTGTTCCAGCAGGTACCAGTGTGGTTGAAGCAGCGGACTTAGCGAGGGTTGACATTGAGCCCACCCCTTGCGGACGGCGTGGAACCTGTGGGAAATGTTTAATCCTTTGCCATGATTATTCGGGAATCCCGACAATCGTTGAAAAGGAAAAGATTATCGATGCTAAGTTGGACCAAGGCTGGAGATTAGCTTGTCAAACGCTTATTGTACAAGATATGGTTATTGAAGTGCCCGGTCAATCAGCAGGTAAGCTAATTAAAGCCTTGTTATCACGGCCCAAAAGTGCCATAGAAATTCAACCAACGATTATTAAGCACTTTCTTAAAGTCCCCCCACCAACTATGACAGATCAACGGGCTGATTGGGATAGAGTGGCAGAGCTGTTACCTGATCCTCAACAAGAATTAGACTTAACCTTGTTGAGGAAACTACCGGAATTAATGAGGGAAAACGACTTTGAAATTACTGTCGTGACTTACAGAGGAAAAGTGATTTCAGTCGAAGCAGGAGACACAACAACCGTAGGGTATGGTTGTGCGATAGACATTGGAACCACAACGGTAATATGCAGTTTGCATGATCTATTTGATGGACAAGAAATCACAGCTGCATCAGCGTTCAACCCACAGAGAACCTATGGAGCCGATGTGATTTCTCGTATCGACTTTTCTCTAACGGGCGGTAACTTGGAAAAATTACAAAACTTAATTATCGATCAAGTTAATACCTTAATCGATGAAGTAATATCAAAAGCAGGAATAAATAGGGCGGATATTTATTTGCTTAGTGTGGTTGGAAATACAACTATGCAGCACTTGTTGCTTGGACTTCCTGCCAAGTATATTGCCGCACCGCCCTTCGTGGGAACTCTCTATACAGGACTTAGTTTTGATTCCACAGATTTAGGTATCAAAATCAATGACAGAGGCCAAACAGTCTTTTTACCCCATGTGGCAGGGTATGTAGGAGCAGATATTGTGGCAGGAGTACTGGCTACGGGTGCTTATAAGTATGATGCTCCATGCGTCTTGATTGATGTTGGAACCAATGCCGAAATTGTCTTAGCGGCTCAAGGCTCTTTATATGCGTGTTCAGCTGCGGCAGGACCAGCTTTTGAAGGTGCCAACATTTGCTGCGGCATGCGTGCGGAAACGGGAGCAATCGATCGGGTTTGGCTGGAAGACGGGAAGTTGCACTATCATGTTATCGGACAGGTTCCAGCATTGGGCTTATGCGGGTCGGGTTTAGTGGATGTCATTGCCGAGCTGCTAAGTATTGGAATTATCGATTGTAGCGGACGTCTATTAACCCGTAAGGAAGCAATCCCGATCGTGGGGGATACTTTGGCGGAAAGTTTGCGAGAAAATGACGATGGTGACGAATTTGTCATAGTTGAAAATAGTGAATTTCAAAAGGTAAGTCTCACACAAAGGGATATTCGCCAAGTCCAGTTAGCTAAAGGTGCCATACTGGCCGGAATTCGAATTATGATCAAGGAAATGGGCATAAAGATGGAAGATGTTGAGCTGTTTAACTTAGCAGGTTCCTTTGGCAATGTACTTAATAAAAAGAATGCTCAAGTAGTGGGTCTAATCCCGGCCACTATATCTCTGAGCAAAGTAGAATATGCAGGTAATACAGCACATGTCGGGGCACAAATTAATCTATTGCGTGCAGATACCGAAGAGATTGTGAATTCCGTAGTTAAAAATATTAAATATATTGAGCTTTCGGATCGAAGTGATTTTACGGAAGAGTTTACTAATGCCATGTTTTTCGGTGAATGTGAAGGATAGAGGTAAAAATGAAAGGAGGTGAAGGCTCTCACCTAACGAGAATAGAATACCCGATTGCGAGAAAGGCAGTTTATCTTAAAATTTCAAAATTGTGTCTTGACAAGCGGGGACATTTCAAATCCCATCCACCGCGGAATAATTCCCAAGGAGATTTATTACGTATTATTAAGGTGAAGGAGGCGCACTGATGAATTCATTCGGAGCATGGATTGTAGGATTGTGGTTAACCTATACGGCTGTCCTTATTGTACTAAGCAGATATGCCAAAAAGAAAGCCGAATCTGGTGAGGGTGGGGATAGTTTTTGGGTTGGAGGCCGCAGCTTTAAACCTTGGATGGTTTTCGTATGTATTACGGGCTTGTTTTCGGGTTCTTCATTTATTGTTGTTTTAGAATTGTCATATAAAGTGGGTATTTCAGCCGCTTGGTATGGCGCGGCTGAAATGGTTCATGTCTTAATCATTGCTCTGTTATTAATTGCCAATCTTCGTAGACTGAAAATGGTGACTGTTTCTGGATTAATAGGGGATAAATTCGGGCGACTGGCACTGGGTGTGAGCGGTGCGATTACGGCCTTTACCTTTCCCATGTGGTCAATAGCAACCGCCCTTGCTTTTGCTTCTGCTCTTCATGTATTTACCCCTTTATCGCTTCCCTTTTCCATTGCGATTACAGGGATAACGTTACTGATTTTTCTTCAAGCAGGTGGGATGTGGTCAATTGTTCTTACTCAAACAGCAAATAGTTTTGCGTTTGCAGCAATGTTTATCGTTGGGGGTATTGCCTTCTTTATAGAACCTGGTTTCGACGGGTTAGCCCTATTAGCAACCGCCAAACCTGCCATGTTTTCCCCAACAAATGTAGGTTTGCAAGTGATCATTGCTTGGTTTGCTACATTTTTGATCAATGTGTTTGTAGCCCAAGCAGCATTTCAGATGGCCTTATCCTGTCGTACTCCTGAGGAAGGTAGAAAAGGCTTATTAATGGCCTTTGGAGCAAATATTTTCTTCATTGCGTTCGGTGTATTGTTTGGTTTGTCAGCTGCTGCAGTTGTGCCAGGCGGAGCTCGTGGCATGATTGCCATACCGCAATATCTGGCTCAAGTATTACCAGCTCCATTGGTAGGCGTGTTCTTCCTTGGAATTTGGGCTGCAGCGTTGGGGTGGGGTGCGCCTTGCCAATTCTCCGGTGCGACAAGCCTTGGGCGTGACGTAATGGGTGCCATTAACCCGTCCTTAAGTGATGAACGCAAAGTTCTTTACACAAAGTATGCATTGGTTGCGCTAACCTTAGAAATGATTTTATTAGGTCTAATGCGTAGCGAAAACGCTTCCTGGTGGAATATTTTAGCATGGACGTTACGGAACGGATCGACGTTCGCTCCAGTTGTTGTGGCTTTGGCTTGGCCTCTGGCTACACGTCGTGGAGCAATAGCTGCTCTGTTCGGAGGATTTATTTCTGGATTATCATGGTATGCCCTAGGTGGTTGGGATCCAGTCAACTTTTTCTTTAATATTCATCCTGTGTTTATCGGTATGACCTTTAATATCTTATTGATGGTGGTAGTTTCAATGGTGGACAATGCCGGACAGTGGAAAATTAAATTTGATCAGTCATCCGGCAGAAAGATTTTAGGGCTTGTCTCTACGGCAGCCATGTTTTTACTGGGCTTTATAGCATTAACCCAATTTAGCTGGCTCTTCCAGAAAGGGTTGATCGGATTAAACCTCTTCCTCATTGTAGCTGCCATTTTTGTAATTGTAATGATCTATGTAGTACCTATAAAATCGGGTGTTACATCGACCGGAAAAGAAGTTGCTTAAATCTTACAACGTTGAATATGACCTTTAGGCTTAAGCCGCAGAAGCTGGTAATGCTTCAAACGTTGCCAGCTTATGTACATATGAACAGCAGAGTAGTTAATACAAGTGAGTATAAAGGTAACAAAAGTTACTAAAATGTAACAAGCGTAAAATAGAAGACCGCCATTGACTTAAATACAGGCAAACTATATTCGGAGCATCACATTACATCATGCCAGAGGCTCAGGTTAAATGGACTTAAAGGCTCTTGCAACTATTGTAAGAGCCTTTCCTTGAGAATTATTATACTGTTTTTTCAAGAAGAGGCTATTAAAATATTATTAGAGTAGAGGGGTTTAACGTGTTAATTTATTTGCTAGTACTACTAATACTAGGATTGATGGGCGGATTTTTTTCAGGTTTATTGGGTTTGGGTGGGGCTATATTAATGGTGCCTTTGCTGCTTTATGTACCCCCATTACTCCATTTTCCAACCTTGGACATGAAAAGTGTAGCGGCCGTCAGTACCCTACAGGTCTTTGTCAGTGCGACTTCTGCTGTTATAGCCCATCGAAAAAGGGGAGCGGTCAGCATACCCGTTTTGTTGACTATGGGTATCCCGGCTGCTACTGCTGGTTTTCTGGGAGCTCTCTTTTCAAAATATGTCAATGCAGATTTCTTGTTAGCAATGTTTGCTGGTATTTCTACCTTAGCTACTTTATTAATGTTAATACCCAAAAAAGAACATGATACTGACCAAAGTCAGGGAATGTTAAATGTCGATAAAGTTCAGTTTAATCGTGTACTGGCGGCTTTATTAGCTACAATAATCGGTTTTATTGGGGGGATGATAGGTGCGCCGGGGGCTTTTATCTTTGTTCCAGTTTGTATTTATATTCTAAAAATACCTATGCGTATTACCATTGGTTCAACTTTGGGTATAGTTTTAATGACGGCTTTTACAAGTGCCGTGGGTAAGATTGCCAGTGGACAGATGCTTTGGCTGGTTGCGGCGACATTGGTGTTAGGATCTGTACCAGCTGCACAATTAGGTTCACGGGTGTCACATCGCGCTCCGATAAAACTGTTGCACTGGATTATGACACTAATTATTGCTTTATCATCTTTAAAAATATGGTTAGATGTAATTCATTAATACGGGAAGAAATCACCACGAACTTCTATTCTATGTGAAAGAGAGGAACTATAGTGGAGAATAGAGCTACAGATAAGTATGAGAGACATATACGGTGCACGAAAGAGACTTTAAAAATCTGGGAAGGCAAGATTGATTGGCGTTTACAGTATTTGATTAGCCTAGCGCCTTTGTTAAGACAGTTAACAGTGGAAGACCTGGGAATAGCCATCGCAGATAGAGAAAAATTTTTAATTTATCTGGCAGGAGATAAGCTAGATATTAAGATCAAACCAGGCGATACTATTCCGCCTCAATTGCCGATTCAAGAGGCTATGAAAGAGGCTAGGCGAGTTCTAAAAGTAGTGGATAAAGAATCATTCGGCATTCCATATATAGCCATATCTATCCCGATTCTTGGAGACGAAGGGAAGGTTATAGGTGGGATAGCGGTACAACAGTCTATGGAACACAAAGAAAATTTACGGGCTATGTCCCGGCAAATTTCTGAAACACTCTCTACGCTCACTGCAACTATCCAAGAACTTACAGCCCAGGGTGAAGAGCTTAGTGCAACAAGTCAACAATTTGCAGCTATTGCCCAAACATCGCAAGAAGGTGTTAAGGAAACAGACAAGATTGTACAGACAGTCAAAAGTATCAGCGATCGAAGTAAAATATTGGGGATAAATTCAGCCATAGAAGCTGCACGGGCAGGTGCGGAAGGCAAGGGATTTTCGATCGTAGCTCTGGAAATAAGAAAGCTTGCAGAGCAAAGTGCAAGTTCTATTACAGAGATTAAAGTTATCATAGAGGAATTTTCTCAAGCTATCGCCCAAATTGCAACATCGGCAACGGAATTAGATCAGGTTGCAGGTCAACAAGCTGCTCATTTATCACAGTTTACAACAGCTATAGAGAATTTATCTGAGTTAAGTATAGACCTTGCGAATATGGCAGAAGCGCTTTCTAGAGAAAATTAACTAGCTTATTCGGAACACGGAGAGGTAACGAACCGTGGTGCGCCCGGACGAAAAAGCCACGGCGGCCTATATTACACAGAGAATAGAGGGTCGGAACAGACGGTGTGGCAAGCAAATATTGAGGTCAGAAGGATTAACGAATACTGTAGCCCCGAGATGGCTCCTCTTCAGAATCTTATGAAGGAAATTCTGCGTTGCGCCGACCCATTGTCGCATTGGGGAAGGCCGAAGCTTTGTGGGAAGAAATGGTTAAATGCACTACAAAGGCAGCCGGGGTATGGGTTCTGACATCAATATTCAGCTCTGATCGTGACTACAAATGATGGCAGAGAGCACATAAATTATATAATAAAATGTAAATGAGGTTTGGAGGGAATTTAGAATGAGTAGCATATTTGGTTTAATCGTACTAGTATTAGTAGCATCAACGTTGCAAGCAGGAACTGGTTTTGGATTCTCAATAATGGCAACGCCGTTTCTACTTTTACTTTTTGATCCTCATGATGCAATTCAGTTAAATATCATACTTTTCATCTTTCTTGATGTACGAATATTAAAGATTTTAGTAAGTTTCCTAATCCTTTCCTCAACAGCTTTATTAGTAGCTAAAATTAATGTGAAACAAACTAACACCAAGGAACTAATAACAGGGGCATTGTCTGAGTTGCTTACTACAAGCTTAGGTATGCCTGGGCCGCCATTGTTGATATATTTTGCTGGGGCAAAGGTTGATAAATCTACTCTTCGTGGTACTGCTTTAGCCTATTTCGTGTTTGTTTTGCCGATCAGCCTTTTACTCCAATTCTCAATGTATAGCATTTCAAAGGGCGTTTGGATATCAACTTTATGGGCTTTGCCCTTTGCTGTAATGGGAATTTATTTAGGACAATGGGTATTTACACGATTAAATCAGCAACTTTTTGAAAAGATAATTTACACATTATTATTTTTCACGGGTATTTACTTATTAATTATAATTTTTTAAAGTATTCAGAACGAAAAATTCCTTGTGATTTTATAGAATTCTATGGGATGTACCGCCAGAAAAAACTATTCAAAATCGACCCAACTAACATCTCCTTAGAAGGGCATAGTCTTACATTCTGTATGTGATGATTCACGTATAACGCTTCTAATTTATGACTTAGCTATTAAGGCTAAAAGGGGGGATTATTTTGAACCTAACACGATTTCAACATGGTGGGGGACGAAAACGGAGTAATCCGGGCGGCTTGTTTCAGGAAGAAATCGAGAAGGCTCATCTTGAGGGTACTATGCGAATGGTGAGAAAATATATACCCTTAATAGGAACTATCCGAAATTATAAAAAAGAATATTTTTATAAAGACTTGATGACAGCTATGACAGTGGCTGTAGTTGCAATTCCGCAGTCTATGGCTTACGCATTGATAGCAGGTGTTAATCCTATATATGGGCTATATACGGCTATAGTATCAACTATCATCTCCTCAGTTTTTGGAAGTTCAGACCATGTTATAGCGGGGCCGACTAATGCTATAGCTTTGCTAATAGCAAGCACCATGAGTATATATATGGGGCAAGATAACGTGTATCAAATGCTATTTCTGCTGACTTTCATGGTTGGTATCTTACGAATACTTTTTGGTCTCATTAAACTAGGTAAAGTAATTAATTTTGTCTCCTATTCAGTATTGATTGGTTATACAGCCGGTGCTGGTGTCTTAATTGGGCTTGGACAACTTAGTACATTGCTTAGTATATCCATAAAAGATTCTTCACATATGTCAACAATGGCAAAGTTTTATTACGTTATGACTCATTTAAGTCAAGTGAACTTATATGCACTGGGACTTGGAGTTATGACAATGGCCATTATCATTATCTGTAACAAAGTTAATAAAAAACTCCCTGGAGCATTAATCGGGATTGTGATTCCAATAATGTTCATTGTCCTTTTTTCATTAGAACAGAAGGGTGTTAAACTCACAGGTTTTATTCCCTCTTCACTTCCTCCCTTTATGATGGTTCAATTTGATTGGGTGGCCATGCAAGATCTTTTCGGAGGGGCAATTGCAATAGCTATCCTAGGATTAGTAGAAGCCACTGCAATAGCTAAGTCCATTGCTGCCACCTCAGGACAGAAGATTGATGTAAACCAAGAATTTATTGGACAAGGTCTAGCTAATGTAGGTGCTTCCTTCTTCCAGTGTTTTGCCGGATCTGGTTCCTTTACACGTTCTGCACTCAATTATCAAAGCGGCGCTGCGACAAGAATTGCTGGAATCTTGTCAGGTGTGATAGTTGCCTTGATTCTTCTATTTTTCGCTCCATATGCGCAATACATTCCAAATCCTTGCCTAGCAGGGGTGATTCTAGTCATTGCCTATAACATGATTAAAACAAGAAGGAATTTAAAAATATTGTAAAAGATGGTGAATTTAAATCCGACTCAATTGCCCTGTGGGTAACGATTTTTGCAACAATTTTATTGCCGCGCCTTGATCTTGCAATCTTTACAGGGATCGTATTATCTATTGTTTTATACCTAAAAGATACTAACCAAGTAACTGTTAAACTCCTTGTGCCGGAAAATGGTAAAGATTCTCAAATCATTGAGCGAGAAGTTAAATCAGTTAATGAAAAGTTAGATATTTTAATTATTCAATTGGAAGGAAATCTATTTTTTGGCTCGGCAGATGACCTTCAAATTAAACTTCTTGACATTGTTGATAAATCCAAAATTTTTATCTTAAGAATGAAGTATGTTACGAGATGGATTTTGCTGCTCTTGGTGCTTTGAAAGTTTTTATGAGAATGTTAAAAGAAGCAGGTTCTACTCTAATCATTTGTGGAGTGAAGTCGGAGCTTGAGTTAATGCTTAAAAACACGGATCTAACTGCGGATGTCGGAACGGATAACTTCTTTATGTCGGAGAATGAAATTTACGCTTCATCCACTAACGCCTTACAGAGAGCAAGGGCTGTTCTAGGGTGTAATATAGTTGACAACTCTAGCCCGAAAAATTCGGCTTTCTTGTAATCTATGAGGATTAGAGATTACTATGGGGCTATCAATGCCCTTGGTCACGCCTGTCTGGAAAGGAGATTTTGTTTTCGGCATAGAGATGTCTTTAGTTTAAAAGGTAAGTTAGGTGTAGTTGTAAGCGTGGAATATAGCAGAGAGACAAAAAATGCAGTTCATACATTTATTACCAAGATGATGCGATCAAATATGATGGAGATAGTTGGTTCAGTTGCTGCACATGGCTATTCACAGTGTTAACTATGGCACATTGCAACAATATGCAGGAAGGCTTCGCAGACTCTTTGCAAACAAAAAAGAAGTACAAATCTATGATTATGTGGATATTCATGTAAGGATGATTGAACGGATGTACCATAAACGGCTTAACGGGTATTCTACGATTGGTTATAAAGCAAAAGGAGAAAGTAGTGCACCAGAGTCAATCGATGTGATTTTTGACAAGAGCAATTTTTTATCGGTCTATACTAATGATATTATAAAGTCTCCAAGAGAAATTTTGATAGTAAGCCCCTTTATTACAAGAAACGTACTATACAAATGATGCAGCACCTGAAGATTGTCTTAGAAAATAAGGTGCGAGTCATCGTAATAACCCGGCCCATTGGAGATTTCAAAGACAAGAATACTAGTGCTTTGCAGGGTGCCTTGGACTTATTAAAAGTTGCTGGAGTAAGTTTGGTTTTCAAATCGAATATACATCAGAAATATGCAGTGATTGACCAAAGAATTGTGTGGTATGGAAGTATCAATCTTTTGAGTTTTGGTAGTGCGGAAGAAAGATCATGCGGCTTGATAGCCCAAACGTTGCTAACGAATTAATAATGAGCATGGACAAATTACAGTCCTGCATGTTATGCTGAGAATACCAATAATTGGAGATATCTTAGTACTGGTGTGAGGCATTACGAACTACTTGCGAACTGGAGTCGTGAAAAATGGATAGTGTTCTAGAACAAATAAAAGAGATTTCCCTTCAATACAAAGTTGATAAGATTGTTCTATTTGGTTCACGTGCAAGAGGGGATTATTCATCTGTCAGTGACTATGATATAGCAATTTTTGAAAACCATTTGTCTGCTTTAGATAAAGCTCGTCTTCGTGATGATGTTGATGAAATTGAGACCCTCAAAAAAATTGATATAGTATTTGTCCAAGAAAACTTTACAGATGAACTGATGGAAAGTATTAAGAGGGACGGGGTAATCATATATGAGTAAGTTGGAAACTAAACTCAGTAATTTTAATAATGCACTTCAAAGGCTTAAAGAAGCAGATAAAGAGTTTAATAAGCAAGGTGTTAGCGATGTGGTCCGTGATGGGGTTATTCAGAGATTTGAGTTCACCTATGAGCTTGCATGGAAAACCACTAAGGTGTTCCTTGAGGATACTGGTATAATAGATATTAATTCACCAAAAGCAGTGATTAAAGAGGCATATGCTCAAAAACTTATTAGTGATGAAAAAAACTGGCTACTTATGTTGAATGACAGAAATATGACTTCCCACATGTATAAGGAAGAGATGGCGGTGGAAATTGCCGAAAGAATTTCTGGTTGTTATATAAAAGAATTCGAATTACTATTGAAAGAATTGCAAAAGTAGTAGCTCAGAATAAGCCGCGTCAACATAAATACAGCTGGAAACATCATAGTTTCCTGGCTGTATTATTCTTATGGATAAAAACAACTCCAGTCTGCATTTATATGGAACCTAAGACCCTGCGCAGTGTGGGGTTTTTGTTATTCATATTACGAAAGCCTGAAATTGGATAGTAACCTTGTCAACCCCCATGAATAGTATGGAAGAAGGGGGGGTGAGATGAAACTATGTATCGATCCAGGGCATGGAGGTTATGATCCGGGAGCTGTCGGTAACGGATTGCAAGAGAAAGACCTTACTCTGGACATTTGCCTTAAACTTAAAAGTATACTTGAGTACAATGGAATAGATAGCATTCTTACTCGCGATGGAGATTATACGCCTGGCTATTTAAACAACCTCAACGGAGAGCTGTCTACTCGAGTTAAGATAGCTGAGGAGGCCAAAGCAGATCTGTTTATTTCTGTGCACATTAACGCAGGCGGTGGTACAGGAGTGGAGGTGCTGATTAGTGGTAGAGGTGGACGTGCGGAAACGGCAGCGAACAAGGTTTTACCTTATCTTGTTCAAGTCGGGGGCTGGGCGAATCGTGGAGTAAAAACACAGAATGTGTTCGTGCTTAGGGAAACAAGTATGCCGGCAATTCTAACCGAAAATGGATTTATCGATTTTATCGATAATGTAAAGGATACAGCAAAGTTAAAGGAGCCTAATTATCGTCGGTCACTTGCAGTAGCCCATGCCAAAGGGATCTGTGATTATTTTGGGGTTCAATACAAGGAGCCAGTTCCAGTTCCAAGCCAGCCATCACCTAATGTCATGTTCCGTGTCATTTTAGATGCTAGGCAGACCATGGCGTTAAGCTCTCAAGAAAGCGCGATCACGGCAGTCAAAGAATCCCCAATAAGTTGAAATATCTTTCTTAATAAAGACGTTTCACCACTGTCGGAAGTAATTTGTTCCCGAGCAATTTCATCATAGATCTCGACCACACCCTCGCCGTACCCATTCCCAGGCACTGCCCAATGCCCATTCAGATCTTCCCAGTTTGGACAGCTTCCCCTCTTTACCAAGTCAAACCGGGGGTCCACCTTTATAATTCCTATGGGCAACAGTTTAAAGGAAGCGTACGCAAATAGATGTTCTAAGTGGGCCAACACCCCTTCTTCCTGTGTAGAAAAGGACACTCCTGGAGACCCACCTCCGACAGCTCCAATTCCGGCAAAGTTGTTTTGCTCAGCCTTTACATCTCCACTGAATTTGAGGCAACCAGTTTCTTTAATCATTTGAGCCACCGCGTAACCCCACCTTATTCCCAATCGATCCCCTTGCCTCTTGTAGAAGGGAACAATATCCGGAGCATAGGGATTATGCTTAATCAGAAATTGACGGCACTGCTCAATCGTGATCGTCTCTATGCCCATGATTGGAGTTTTCTGAGCTGCCAGAGGCACTGCATACTCGAAAATGTTTACATTATCCGTTGTTCGCTGTACAACTCCCATTGATGCTTGGCCACTATCGACCGATTACTTTAAAGGGGGAAAACAATAAAAAGGAACCCAACATCAGGTGGAGTCTGGTTGAACTTATCCAGACTTCACACAGGTATGTTGTTTCAGATAATGGAAGAAGGAACAACGTACCTGTCCCTTTGTTTCTTTAAGTTATTCAGTTATTCCTCCCCCCCTCACCTCCTCCCATTCAACAATTTATAGCAATAAAGCGGGTCTTTTGACTCGCCTTATTACTATAATTATACATTGCTCTTTACCCAAAGTTCACCACTCGAGGTAAGCCAAGTTCCGCGCCTGCCGGCAAAGGACTTTACAAGACCTCTGTGCTCTAAGCCGTGTAGAATTCCACGGACAGTAGCCTCAGTAACAATAAGTAATTTGCTTGCAAGTACCAAGGAGAGTTGCTTTCGTCCAATGCCAATACCGTTGAGGTTGTATGCAGCTATAGTGTGGAGAATTTGTGCTTCAAATTGATCAATCTTTGAATCCTTACTATTAATCATAATACTTTCTGAATTATTTAAAGTTATTGATTCATTAGATTGAAAATCAACTGGTGTCGGTGATGGATTTTCGCTTATCTTGCTCGAGTAGAGCTGCGTGTTTTTTGAAGACTTAAGAGTACAAAGTAATTCGATGCGATTTCTAAGCTCCCGGATATTTCCGGGCCAGTCATATTCCTGAAATTGGGCTAGCTCTTTACTTGTGATAAGGTTTGGTCTTCCGAGCTGTTGTTCGAAGAAGGCAACTAATGATGGAATATCTTGTTTCCGCTCCTTTAATGCTGGAACGGATAAGGGCAGAACGTTAAGGCGGTAAAGAAGGTCTTCACGGATTTTTCCTTCGGTTACTAGAACGTTCACATGCCTATTGGTAGCAGCGATAATTCGGGCGTCGATAGATATCACATTTTGTCCCCCCACCCTAATTATCTCGTGTTCAGAAAAAACTCTTAACAATTTAACTTGTACGGGGAGAGGAAGGTCTTCGATTTCATCAATAAAAATAGTACCGCCAGTAGCTAATTCAAACATCCCTGGTTTGCCACCTTTTTTAGCTCCGGTGAAAGCGCCTTCTTCGTATCCGAAAAGTTCACTTTCTAAGAGAGTATCGGGTAGAGCACCACAGTTAACTGCCACAAATGGCCCAGTCGTCCTGTCCGAGTGTTCGTGAATAGCATGGGCAAAAAGTTCTTTGCCGCAACCAGTGGGGCCTTCAATTAGAACTGGCGAGCTACTCTGGGCGTAAATTTTTGCAATCTCAATAGTTTGACTTATTATGGGGCTTGATCCAAGGATATCCTCAAAAGTATATTTAGCTACAAATCCTCGGGAACGAATATTTTTACGCAAATATTGTCCTCGCTTATTAATCTCATCCCCAGGTTCGAATAGTAACAACTCCTTATTGTCATAATCCAGCGAAGTTCTATGGACAATAAAAAGTTGAGCGTTGATTTCTATGACTTGCGTATCTATATCATCATTTTTCAGGGATTGATAGGTTTTATTGTCTAACAGTTCCGAAATATTATTGAGATGGTTTCCCCAAAGATCACGGGCCTTTTTGTTAGTTTGAACGATATTACCCTCTGTATTTACCACAATAGACGCCTGAGATATCTGGTTTAAGACAGCAGTTAGAATAAATTTACTGTTTTCAACTTGTCGACGAGTTGATTCTATTTTTTTGCTTAATGAAATAAAGCTTCGGACGTAGTGTGCTGAGATAACATGGCTTGTTTCCATCAGACCACAAAGGTCTAGAATCTCCATTAATGTGCTCAGGTCAATAACTCTTGTGCCTATATCCACAATCTCAAATCCAGCAGGGACTAAATGAGCTTCTCCGGGAGTGATTACTAAATCTGCATCAGGCACTATCTCCATTTCTGGACCATAAGGGATTAACCATAGGTAATCGAAACCCATTGTATACAATAGTTCAATAACCTCTTCCGCTGTTTCCTTTGTTGTGTTTACTACCAGTATTCTTTGTTGTGAGTTGAGACTTAATAATTTTGAAATCTGTTCCGGATCGATAGCCCGCCGAATAACAAGTATATCTATACCTGGGGTTAATCGCTTCTTTATATGATCAAATAAACTTTTACTAGACAGGAGGACTAGGTCGGAAATTGAGACGGAAGGAAGTAGTTCATCTGCGTCAAATCCTTGACATATAACATCCTTATGGAGAAAGGAACTAAGACGGCTGGATAGAAATAGGGCATTGGCCTTTCCTTTAGCAATTAAAATAATTTTTTTACTCATACTTACCTCCTGAAAATTCAAAAATTTCAGTATAAATCTCTTTACTGTTAAACGATCCCATTGGACCTTATTAACCTTTTCATCCCGTTTTTACCATTATCATAAACCAGTTCAACCAATAAGGCAATTATTAAAGGCTTGGTTCGGTAGAGCCAAGCTTTTAAATAAGGGGATTTTTCTGAATAAATAATATATTTATTATATTCGGAATATGGCATGAGATTTGCATTATGATCATGCAAAGATTGCAAAGGGTGGGAAAAATTCTCCTTCTAAAATAATAAATCTCTAAAAAGTACTATTAACATTATAGGAGAATGCCCAACCAAATTATCAAGACCAGCTAATAAAAGTCAAGAGTTTGTCTGATTATTTCTTTTAATTTTCGGTTTGTAAAATACGGCATAACAAACTAAGCCATTGAAAAATCCGAACAATGACCTAAACGTTAATTTTTGGGAAG
>Ga0209643_1000865_pt1 | contig 37333 bp, 36 predicted proteins | sample AutmiccBRH37_all_FD_187383 | JGI IMG/M metagenome (GOLD analysis project Ga0209643, IMG submission 187383) | Deep subsurface microbial communities from Mt. Terri, Switzerland - Autotrophic microbial communities BRH/37_all (SPAdes) (version 2) | ecosystem: Environmental > Aquatic > Deep...
GCTGCAAAAGCAACTCCTTTTAATCCGGTAGGCAAAAATTGCAACAACCAAGGATAGGCTTTATCAGCCTGTTCTAAAGTTGGTAAATTTTTAAGTCCGGCTGCACCCAAACGCGCCATTATTTCAGGATCATTTACCATCACATAAGCGGCAATACCAGGAACCACAACGATTAACGGAATTACCAATTTTAATCCTGCAGCCAATAAAATCCCTTTTTGTGCTTCTTTTAACGATTTAGCCGCCAATGTTCTTTGAATAATATACTGATTGAATCCCCAGTAATATAAATTCGCAACCCACATACCGCCAAGCAATACGCCAATACCCGGCAACATATCATAATAATCACTCGATTCGTCAAAAATCATCACAAATCTTTCTGGCGCAGCTTCATACACTGTTTTAATACCAGCCCATACGCCTTCTCCTCCAGAAACCATATTTAAAGCCAAGTAGGTTGTAACCAATCCTCCCAACACTAAAAACACCACCTGAATAACATCTGTCCAAGCCACTGCTGAAAGTCCGCCATACAAAGAATAAGCCGCCGCAAACAACGCCAATCCGATTACCCCATAAACCATAGGAATTCCCATAATGGTTTCTAAAGCCAAAGATCCTAAATACAATACGGACGTTAAGTTCACAAATACGTAAAGGGCAATCCAGAATACGGCTAAAATGGTTTTTAAGCTGGTAGAAAATCGCTTTTCAACAAATTCAGGAATGGTATACAATCCTTTTTCAATAAAAATGGGCAAAAAGAATTTCCCCACAATAATTAAAGTGATGGCTGCCATCCATTCATAAGAAGCGATTGCCAATCCCAAAGCAAAACCGGAACCTGACATTCCAATAAATTGTTCAGCAGAAATGTTTGCTGCGATTAATGAAGCGCCAATCGCCCACCAAGGCAATGATTTACTGGCCAAAAAATAATCTTCAGCAGTTTTTTGATGTCCTTTCTTGTCTCTGGAAACCCATAAACCTACCCCTAAAATTAATACAGCATACGCTATAAAAACGAAATAATCCCAAAATCCGAAATGTGCAGTCATAATATTTTACTTGTATTTAGTTATTGATTCTTGTTGTTATTTCTTTTGTCATAGCTTCAAAATTTTTGCAGATAACACCAGAATGATTTACAGCCTCAATTTTTTTGAATTAAAACTTTTTTTTGTCGATTGCTGTTAACAAAACAGAATCATTGTTACAATAAGAATGTTCTCCAATAATATTAATTATTTTTGGAAATTCTATATTTACAACGTTTTCGGAGCCGGTAAAATCAATTTGCTTCATTAAAAAACCAAAATTATTTAGAAGTTTTATTAATTAGTACGCTAACTTACTAAATTTATCGATACAATTCCACTTATTTATAGGACGATATTCCAAAAAAAAATTTGGCAAGAACACCCGCTGTGAAAGGTTTTATAGCTTAAACTTGTAAATTTAAAAACAAAAAAAGCCTCTCGTTTCCGAAAAGCTTTCTGTGCGGGCTGCAATCCTTCCCTCGACTCCGCCTGCCTAACGGACAAGCAGGCTCGGGATAAACTTCTCATCTCTCCGCCTAATTTATTTTCATAATAACATAGGTAAAAACAAAAAAAGCCTCTCGTTTCCGAAAAGCTTTCTGTGCGGGCGGAGAGACTCGAACTCTCAAACCTCGCGGCACCAGATCCTAAGTCTGGCGTGTCTACCAATTTCACCACGCCCGCATTATTGTGGCTGCAAATATACACAATACTTACAAATTGCAAAGTACATCTTACTCTTTTTTCAACAATTTCAATCAAATAAAAATTTCGTAATTTTGCACATTTAAATATAGTAATATGGAAAATATAAAATCATACGTAAATCAGCATAAAGACCGATTTATCGCTGAGTTAATTGAACTGCTAAAAATACCATCCGTGAGCGCCGATTCTGCTTTCAGTAAAGATATTTTAAAAACTGCCGATGCCGTGAAATCTGCACTGGAAAAAGCGGGTTGCGACAAAGTTGAAATATGCAAAACTCCCGGAAACCCAATTGTTTACGGAGAAAAAATAATCGACAAAAAATTGCCGACCATTCTTGTGTACGGACATTATGATGTGCAGCCAGCCGACCCAATTGATCTTTGGGATTCTCCGCCGTTTGAACCGGTGATCAAAAAAACTAAAATCCATCCTGATGGCGCTATTTTTGCCCGCGGCTCTTGCGACGATAAAGGTCAGGTTTATATGCACGTGAAAGCGCTGGAATATATGGTATCAACCAACCAACTTCCTTGCAATGTGAAATTTATGATTGAAGGCGAAGAAGAAATTGGTTCGGTAAGTCTGGCTTGGTTTGTGGAACACAATCAAGAAAAATTGGCCAACGATATTATCTTGATTTCCGATACCGGAATGATTTCAAACTCGCAACCCTCAATAACCACCGGTTTGCGCGGTTTGAGTTATGTTGAAGTTGAAGTTACCGGTCCGAACCGAGATTTACATTCTGGTTTATACGGTGGCGCAGTGGCCAATCCAATCAATATTCTGGCAAAAATGATTGCTTCATTACATGATGAAAACAACCGAATCACCATTCCTGGATTTTACGATAAAGTGGCGGATTTGTCTTCAGCAGAAAGAGCAGAAATGGCAAAAGCGCCGTTTTCATTGAACGATTATAAAAAAGCATTGGACATTGAAGAAGTTTATGGCGAAAAAGGCTATACCACCAACGAACGAAATTCCATACGCCCAACCTTGGACGTGAACGGAATCTGGGGCGGTTATACAGGCGAAGGCGCAAAAACAGTGATTGCAGCAAAAGCACACGCAAAAATTTCTATGCGTTTGGTGCCCAACCAAGATTGGCAGGAAATTACCGAATTGTTTAAAAAACATTTTGAAAAAATCGCGCCAAAATCGGTGAAAGTGAAAGTGACACCGCATCACGGCGGACAAGGTTATGTGACACCAATCGACACTATTGGTTACAAAGCCGCAAGTAAAGCGTATCAGGAATCGTTTGGCGTTGTTCCAATTCCGCAACGATCTGGCGGAAGTATTCCTATTGTGGCACTTTTTGAAAAAGAATTGAAAAGCAAAACGATATTAATGGGATTTGGATTGGACAGCGATGCCATCCATTCGCCAAACGAACATTTTGGCGTTTTCAATTACCTGAAAGGAATAGAAACTATTCCGTTGTTTTATAAATATTTTACGGAAATGAATAAATAAATTGTTAGTTCAAAAACTAAGAATCTCAATTTCTTTAATATTAAACAAGAAAGCCAGTAATTTAAAAATTACTGGCTTTCTTTATATAAATTTTACTAAAAAATATTTTACATTTTCTTAACGTATTTCGTAATAATCACAATTTGAGTAGGGCCAACTTTACCTTCAATATGTTCGGCATTTTCACGGTCTAACGTAATTCTTCTTACGGCAGTTCCTTGTTTTGCAATCAAACTTGAACCTTTTACTTTTAAATCTTTTATCAGTACAACAGAATCTCCAGTCTGCAAAATAACACCATTCACATCTCTGTGTACAATTTCTGTTGTGTTTTCTTCAATAACGCCCAATGCTTTTGCCCAGGCCAAAGTTTCCTCGTCCAAATACAGCATATTCAATAAATCTTGTGGCCAGCCTTCTGCTTTTAATTGAGTCAACATTCTCCAAGCCATAACTTGTACTGCAGGCACTTCGCTCCACATGCTGTCATTCAAACAACGCCAATGATTTGCGTCAACCGCATCCTCATTCTCAATTTGATTGCTGCAAGTTCCACAAACAACTACGTTGTCATCCTCATTTCCATTTTTTGCCGGCTGCACTTCATAAGCGCTTAAATCCTCCGTTGAACCGCACAATTCACATTTTGATCCGCTGCGTGCATCTAATTTTTTCGATATATCCATACTGTGTTTTTAAAAACGCAAAACTACGGTTAATAAACAGCAATTACAACCGTTTCTAAAATTCTGCATTTTTTAACTTTACCTTTTGCAGGGTGTTCCCCGCCAGTTGGCGGGTCGCGCTGTTCGTTGCAAGTCCTCGTCACGCCCAAAAGCGTGCCTGCGGGCTTTTCACTGCCATCGCTAACACAAAATCCTATTTCCATTCACTAATATTAACTTTTTTAAAATTGAATATGCAATAAAAATCCAATTTTGATGTTATTCTAATTCTCCGCCATTTAAATTATACAAAAGATTGTTTTAATTTGAAAAAGATTTTTTGACTTTAAGTACTTCAAACCTAAGTCACTTATAGTACTCCTTAAATTTAATATTTATTTAAGAAAATAATTCAAGAACTTTTACGTTATTTGCATTACAAACTACTATGTTATGCTTAACCAATTCTTTTGGATGTGCTCAGGTTCAGATACCGACATCCTAAAAACCAGCTCAAAAGCCGAACAACTCAAATATGCAGGTATTGGCGGAACCGTATTTTTTACCGCAGTTATGGCTTTTATTGCCTCAAGTTATGCGCTATTTACCGTTTTCGACAATTATTATACCGCCATCTTTTTCGGACTTATTTGGGGATTGCTTATTTTTAATTTAGACCGCTTTATTGTTTCCACCATCAAAAAAAGTGATTCCAAATGGAAAGAAATTTGGCAGGCAACACCACGAATCATATTGGCCATCATTATTGCGGTGGTGATTTCAAAACCTTTGGAAATTAAAATTTTCGAAAAAGAAATCAACCAGGTTTTGTTAACACAAAAAAACGAATTAACACTGGCAAACAAAGCGCAAATCGCCAACCAGTTTTCACCGGGAATTAAAACGCTCCAAAACGAAATAAGTGGTTTAAAACAAGAAATTGAAACCAAGGAAACCGAAACAAATGCCTTATATGAAACGTATATCGCGGAAGCTGAGGGCAGAAAAGGAACCAAATTACTCGGCAAAGGTCCGGTTTATGCAGAAAAACGAGAAAAACACGATGCAGCTTTGGCCGAATTGCACCAAATAAAAACAGAAAACAAAGCAAAAATTGCTGAAAAGGAAGCGCAAATTATCAATTTAACCAAACAACAAACCACTCAAATCACCGCAACACAACCCATCATCAATGGTTTCGACGGACTAATGGCGCGAATAAATGCTTTAGAAAAATTGCCTTGGCTGCCTTCATTCTTTATTTTCCTGTTGTTTTTAGCCATTGAAACCTCTCCCATTTTGGCAAAATTAATCGCCTCAAAAGGTGAATACGATTTCAAAACGCAGGATGTAGAAAATTCGGTAAGAGATTGGGTGCAACAAAAAGCAAATCAGCGTGAAAAACTATTGGTTACAGATGACGCGCTCAATGAAGCCATTTACAACGAATTGGCCGATGAAAAAGAACTGTACAATTACAAAAAACAAAAAGCACGTGAAATTTTGCAATTTCAGGCCGATGCCTTTTATACTGCCCAAAAGAAAGTTATTGGTTAATATTTTAAGCTTTCACCCTAAAAATTACTATTCAAGTGGATAAATTATAACACTGTATCCAAGCCAGTTTTGCAATTTATCATAGATTAATTGCTGGTCTTCTTTTGAAAAATCCTTAATTCTGGTTTTGTGTGAACCTTCCTTCAACACCATTTTTAAAGCATTCACGTGAGGTTTCGGAATTGGTGCACAAGCGCCCCAAGTGTCGTATTCCCCATAGATATACAGTATTTTATTTCCTTTATTCTCCACAAAATCGCGCACTTCATTGATATAATTCGGGTTGAAAGTTAAATCAATATTTTTTGGCGCAAAACGCTTGTTTGTTGGATGGTGAACCACTTTTAACAAATCCTTCACAGGCGTTGTGTCAAATCCGTAATAACCCAATTCTGTCAAATGCTGATAATAAGATGGCAGTAATTCCTTGTATGTTTGATCGTTATAAAAAGAAATGCCAACTATATCATTGATATATTTAAACATCGTTTCGGCATTTGCGTTTTCAGCTGTAATATCATTGCAATTCCCGCCCCATTGCCAAAAAGCAAAAGGAAATTCCAATACCGCATATTCCAATGCTTCATCCACAGAGAGCTCTGTAAAACTCATGTTTTTATCGGCTGCATAATTTCTGATTTCCCCTAAAACAGCTTCCCTGTTTTTTAAAACCGCTCTTTGAAATTCTTTGATTTTCGCTCTGCAAACATCACTTCCAACAGTTTTAATGTGCGCTTCGGTTCTTGTGTCTTCCTGTCCGTTTATCAATGGCGCCACATAAGGCACCGCAACCTCAACATCCCAAGGATATTTCGATTTGTAAATTAACACGGTTTCGCCGCCTTTACTGATGCCGGTAGAAATCCATTTTCCTGTGTACAATCTTTTCAATTTGGTTACCAATTTGTGATAATCTTCTATAGCTTGGTCATTTTTTAGATATTGCCAGGGAATGGTATCAGGTCGTGATTTACCGTAAAACCGGTATTCGACCTGAACCTGGTTTCCTTTGAATATTTTGCTTAATTCATAAGTGCTCGGGTTCGCATTATAGCCTTCGGTAATTAAAACAGTCGGCATTTTTGTATCAGTATGCGATAAATAAACGTAATGTTTAAAGGTGCCTGCTGAAATATTTTTATGGTCCAAAGGCTGTTCCAAAACAATTTGAAATGCTTTTGTAAAATGGTCTTTGGCTTCCATTTCGGTAATTTCGGCAGTTGGGAAAAGGATTGAAAGTTTTTGCTCAAAAGTTAAAATTTCTACGGGATCTAGTGCAACAACTTTACAGGAAACGATTGAAAAACTTAAGGAAATAAATAAAATCAGGGATTTATAAAACTTCATTTTTATCAAATAATTTTTTGAACCATTTTTATAGCTTATTTCATAATATATTTATTTATCAACGCCTTTAATTCACTTTGACTGTAAGGTTTTGAGATATAATCGTTGCAGCCTGCCTCAATTGCTTTTTCCCGATCTCCCGGAAGCGCAAAGGCTGTTTGTGCGAAAATAATAAGATCTTTATTAAATTCTCTTATTTGCTTTGTTGCTTCATAACCATTCAATACTTGCATTTTAATGTCCATCAACACAAAATCTATATCTGGATTCTCTTTGCATAACTTAACCGCTTCCAATCCGTTAAACGCAATTAAAGGCGTTTTACAATAATCTTCAATCATAATTTCGAGCATCATTTCTGACGTTGGATCGTCTTCAACAATTAATATTTTTAAATCTTTAGATTGAAGCCGTTCACCAATTTCTTTTTTCATAATTGTATCCTTTATTTTATGTCATAAGGGGTCGTAAAGTAAAAAATAGTGGTTCCGTTTTCGCCTAAGGCACAGTTTTCATCTTCGCTTTCAACCCAAATTCTGCCACCCAACATCTCCACAAATGCTTTAGAAATAGTCAATCCCAATCCAGCGCCTTCATAATTTCTGTTAAGCGCTTCACTTCCTTGCCTAAACCTTTCAAAAATTAGATCCTTTTGTTCTTGGCTAACCCCTACTCCAGTATCTTTTACAAAAAACTCGAGTTCGGCCGGAGCGCTATCTTTTTTTAGAATGTAGCCAAATTCAACAGAACCTTTATGGGTGAATTTTATGGCATTTTTTATCAAATTTACAAGCACAGCATATAATTTTTCGCCATCTGTATTGATAATTGCTTCATTGTCCAATAATGCATTTTTATAGCTAAAATCAATTCCTTTTTGTGCAATTTCTTCTTTAAATGAATCGTAAATACTTACTATTTGCTCATTAATATTACATTTAAAATTTTGAATTTCGATATTTCCTGATTCAATCTTTGAGATCAAAACAATGTCGTCTATAATATTGAGCATTCGTTTTCCGCTATGCTCAATAACGGAAATATATTTGGTTCGCTTGTCACTTGTAAGTTTCGATTCTTTCAGCAAGTCTGAAAAGCCAAGAATACTGTTCATCGGGGTTCGAATTTCGTGGCTCATATTGGCAAGAAAAGCCGATTTTAATCTGTCGCTTTGTTCCGCTTGTTCTTTGGCTTTTTGTAATTCTTGATTTATTTTTCTGTACTCTTCGTTTTGTGCTTCTATTTCGGCATTTTTTTCTTTAAGGTTTTTTTCGTGCCTTTTGCTTTCAGTAATATTTACGCCAATACTGGCTGTTCCCAATACCTCATTATTATCTGACCTTAATACAATATTATACCACGAAATGATTAATTCTTCCCCAGTTTTTGCCAATATTGAATTCTCGTAATTTTTTGAAAATTCCTTAATGTCCATTCCAACAGAAAATAGCTGCTTTAATTTAGGCCTTTCTGTATCAGGAATAAATATATCAAACCAGTTTTTTCCCAATACTTCCTCCCTTTCATAGCCAGTAATTCGCAGTAAATAATCGTTACAGAAATTAATGGTTCCATCATTATTCAGCAAAAGCGACAACACATTGCCACTTTCCAATATTTGTGTGAATCGGCGTTCATATTCCTGTAATTTCAACTGCGCCAATTCATTTTTCCAGTTTTTATATTGATTCACCATTAAAATACCAAGCAACATAGTTACAGGAGTATAGATGAAAATAATGGGAATAGCAATGGTTTTTAATGTTGGGAACATCATATCAGATGGCAGAAACACAGAACAAACCGACATTATAATATGCACTATCAGTCCCATTGCCAACAATTCAAGGTAATAGTTATTGGATTTCCAATTTGGTCTAAATTTTCTCCATAGCAAACCTATTGATCCCGAAAAAAGAATCACTGCCAAACCCATCCACAAACCAGCGCCGCCAATAGATAATCTTACCGCACCGGCAGCCAGCATAGTGATGATGGTGGGAATTGGTCCAAAAAATAAGCCAGAAATCGAAAGTAGTACAGAACGCATATCAAAGGAAATACCCGGAACCATCATCCAAGGCGTAGACATCAAAATAATACCGATGCAGGCTAAAACGAGTCCGGCAATAAATTTTTCTGAAATACTTTTAGGACCTTCATTCTTAATCCAAAAATTTTGATAAAGCATTGATAATGCAATTAATAAAGCGGCATTTTGTAACAATCCTATGAGAATAGATTCCTTCATTATTTATTATTTGACGATAAATATTTCAACTAATAGGATTTTAAATTTATTATAAGATAGCATTAGCTTCGTGCACAAGACTAAATTAATATATTCTTCTAACAAAAGTATAAGAAACTGATTTACCAACACCTTAAAATATCAATAACGTTAGTTAAATTAATTAAAAACGCTACATTGATATTAATATTTTTACAATATTATTGATTTTTTAATAGAGCCTTGCTATTTCTAAAAATTGGACGGCTAAAATAAAATCCAAAACTAATATTTTCAATTCGTTACTAAATTAAGCATTTTTGTGACAAAAGAAGAAATTGAAACGAATTTTTTGTTCTAATTAATTGATGTTTTTGAACTTTCAATTTGGAATGCTAAATTTTTATAAATGCTTCAATTTCATCAATTTCAATGGGCATTTCTGCCGTTAAATTAATGTTGCCATTTTTGGTGATCAAATAATCGTTTTCCAAACGACAGCCAATGCCTTCTTCAGCTATATAAATTCCGGGTTCACAAGTAAGCACCATTCCAGCTTCAAAAGGTCGGGTGTATAAACCAACATCGTGTACATCCAAGCCAATAAAATGAGCCGTTCCGTGCATAAAGTATTTTTTATATAGCGGATTTTCAGGATTCTGATTTTTAACTTTTTCGGCATCCAGCACACCCAAATTAATCAATTGTTGCTCAACCAAACTTGCCATTTGCTTTTCATATTCGGAAGAAACCACTCCGGGCTTTAACAATTTAGAACCTTCTTTTAAACAATGCAATACGGCATTGTATACTTCCTTCTGTCTTTTTGAAAAATTCCCGTTTACCGGAAAACAACGTGTTGTATCAGAATTATAATTGGCGTAACACACCCCAAAATCCATTAATATCATATCGCCATCCTTGCAAATGGAATCATTGGTGTTGTAATGCAAAGCGCAGGCATTTGCTCCTGAAGCCACAATTGGCATAAAAGCGTTACGTTTTGCACCATTTCTAATTAACTCATAGGTAAGTTCCGCTTCCAATTCATATTCCATCATTTCTGGTTTCACGGCCTTTAAAACCCTTTTAAATCCACCAATACTGATGTTGGCAGCTTGTTGCATCAATGCAATTTCTTCTTCCGATTTAATTTGGCGAAGTTCTCGGGTAATTTTTGCGGCGCGCCTGTAATTATGCAATGGATATTTTTCTTTGCACTTGGCAATCATCCTGTCCTGTTGTGTCAACATTTCGGCAGTCAATGTTTTTTTATGTTCATTATGGCCCAAATAAAAAGTGTCTGCTTCAAACGCCATATATTGCAATGACAAGTCAAAATCCTGCAGCCATTTTACATTTTTAACGCCCGAAACTGCAAAAGCCTTTTCTTTAGTCAGCTTATCGCCTTCCCAAATCTTTATCAGTTCGCTGGTTTCTTTCACAAATAAAATCTCTCTGTTTGCGGGTAATGTAGCATCAGGATACAACAATAAAATAGATTCTTCCTGATCAACGCCGCTTAAATAAAACAAATCATTGTTCTGGGAAAACCCCATTTCATCATCTGCATTGTTGGGCATTACATCATTTGATGTTAAAATAGCTATGGAATTAGGTTCCATTTTTGCCGTAAAATTTTGTCTGTTTTTTATAAATAAAGAGGAAGGAATTTGCGCGTATCTCATACCATTAAATTTAGTTACATTTTCTGTTGAAAAAGTCTAAATTTAAGGAAGTTTTTTCGCTTTAAAATCAATTTTGAAGAAAATTTAATGCCATAAAATGCCATCCGAACCAATCTGGAAAGAAAGCAATACATTAAACCAGCTTTTTTTCGATATACTCGGAATTCATAATGCGTAGTGCGCCCATATATTTCATCTTAAACCTTACCAAATCACCCACTTTATATTTTTTTGCGGTTTGGCTCAAATCCACCACCAACATATCGGAACTTGCGCCAATAAAAGAAATATTTTCATCAACAGGCATAATGAATTCGGTTTTGGAAATATCCAAAAGTCCGATGTCCAAAATTCCCCTGCTGTGATTTTTTCCATAATCCTCAGGATTAATTTCCAAGGTTTCTCCCGATGGATTTTCTTCCATATATCCGTAAGGAACAATAGGTTTTTCGGATATTTCGATGATTTCGGCATAAAGCAAAAAAACATCATCCTTCATTTTAGGAATTGTTTTATTTGTAAATAAATCGACCCCAAAAAACAGGGTTTCACCGATACGGAAATGATTGACACCCTTTGGAATTTGCTTTTTCAATAAAAGCGGAATCATCACGGAAGAACCGCCCGAGACGTAATCTATTTTTTTTCCGAACTTTGCTTCAATCAATTGTTCATACAAACTCAACTGGATGAGTTTATCTTTGCTTGGCATCACGCCACTTAAACAATTAAGATTTGCGCCAATGCCCGCCACTTGAATATTTGGCAGCTCGAATATTTTTTTATAAAATCCCATTAAATGCTCTCCCATAATACCTTCGCGCAAATCACCCAATTCAATCATAATAATAATTCGGTGAATCTTATTTTGTTTAACGGCTTCTTCGGATAACCATTTCATAGTCGTTAATTCTGTATTAAAACTAACATCGGCATATTTTACCACATTGGCAATACTTCGCTTTGCCGGCGGTTTTATGTAAATTGTTTCTTTGTTGGGATTTATGCCTTTAATTTTTTTCAAATTGGTCAATCTGGCATCGCAAACCTGTTCATCTCCTAAAGACAACACAAATTCCAAGAAGGTTTTATTTCCGCAGAGCATTTTCAAAACTGGCGCCCATTCTTTATGATGGCTGTTAAATAACGACTGTAAAAATGAATAATTATGTGCTAATGAATTCTTATTAAGTGTTATAAATGCCATTATATTATTTTTTAGTTGATAAATAGACAATTAAAGATAGTGAAATCCCAATTAATATGGGATCAAATCCATAAGGAATATTTATTTCGAGAAATGTTAAGAGTAATGTTGAAAATCCTCCAACAATCATAGAGTATAATGCCGCCACAGGTTTTCGCTTTTTTGACATCAGTATTCCCAATACGGGTATTAAGAGTCCGGATACCATAAATGAATATGACAACAACATTAAATCCAACACACTTTGCATAGAAGTGGCGATAATTATTGCAGCGCTTCCAACAAAAAAAGTTATAATCTGAGAGATTCTTATGGTTCTTTTATTAAGTTCTTTGAGCCCTAATATGTCTGTCACAAAATTGCCTGATGCCGCCAGCAAACAACTGTCTGCCGTTGACATAATTGCAGAAAAATAAGCTGACAACATCAATCCGACAAGGCCAACAGGCAATACATGTTTTAAAAGCAACGGCATTCCCATTTCAGGGTCCATCCCCAATTCACTTTCAAATCCGTCGGAGATAAATACACCTTTCGCGGCGGCAACCCTTGCAAATAATCCAAGAATTACACCCATAAATGCCATAATCGGGTACTCAAAAAGTCCTGCTATAAACCAGGCTTTTTTTGCTGTTTTTTCATTTTTACAGGCATAAATTCTCTGGTAAAGCGTCATCCCCACAAACCAAATAGGCACAATAATTACAAACCAGTTTACCAACTGAACCCATGAGACGTTTTGCAATGAAAAATACTTATCGGGAAGCACACTTACAATGGCTTCATAACCTCCTAAATAGTTGTAAGCTATGGGAATTCCTATAAATATCAATCCGAACATTAAAACCAGCCATTGAAAAGTATCGGTATAAATTACGGCTTTCATTCCGCCAAAAGCCGTATAAATTAGCGCCACACCTCCCATAATCAACAAAGCCTCATTTAAATCAAGTGAAGGAAATGTGCCAACAGCCAACTTTGCGCCGGCAAGAAATTGCGACGACGTAAACCCCAAATAGCCAATAAAAGAAATAACTCCGGCAACCATTGCAACGGTAGTTCCGTAACTGTGTTTTAAAAACTCGGGAAATGTTAAAAAACCATGTAAGTTTCCAAGTTTAACAACTTTAGGAATCAAAAAAACAGCGCTTAACCAAGCGCCAATAAGTCCGGTAAAAAGCATCCAGGAACCGGATATTCCCATCACAAAACCTAAACCTCCCAACCCAATGGAAAACCCGCCACCCACATCTGTTGCAACAACGGACAAACCAACGTGTATACTGCTCATTTCGCCTCCGCCAATGTAGTAGTCTTTTACAGTTTTGTTTTTATTGAAAAAATAAAAGCCAATCCCCAATACGGAAATCATATAAACAGCAAAAACAACAATGTCTAAAATAGCCATATTGTTTGGTGTTATTTTTTAAGACGCATTTCTAAGTATTTGTTTTCAAAACCTAATTTTTCGTATAAAAATTTGGCCGGATTTTTTGGCTCAACGTGCAAAGCAATATCGCCATCGGCCAATTCAATGGCTTTATTCATAAGTTTTTTTCCAATACCTTTTCCACGGGCATTTTCATGAACGGCAATATAAACAAGGATGTTTTCAGGAATATAACCCGCCATCCCAGTTTTATTTACGATTGTTGCGCCCATTATTTCTTCATTTTCGAGCAACATCAGCACAAATCCGCCAAGTCCTTCATTAGAATCCCTGACAGCAAAATCGAAACACTTGCCAATGTCCTCCTTTTTATCGCCGTATTCCTGTAAATGCTGAAACAAAAAAGAAATAACTTCCTCTTTTTCGGCTGCTGAAGGCTCGGTGATTTTGTTGTAAATTTTAAAAGTTTCCATACCTATTTGTCCTCTTGATTTCTTAGATTCTGTACGTAAATCGCTTTTCCTTTTTGCTTTCTGTTTTTAACGGATTTCTTGATAAACTGCTTTTGGTCTCTCAAATTATTTATCAGTTTTGTCCTTCGTGTTTTTTGTTTGTATCTCTTTAGCGCTCTGTCAATATTTTCGCCTTCCTTTACCTGTATAATGAGCATAGTTCTTGTTTTATTTTAATGGTTATGATGCAAAAATACGAATTAGTTTCTATAGAAACTATTAATATTTAATTATTATAATTCAATAAGCGAACAAAAAATATGATTTTAACGCAATTAATGTCGATTATTTTATGCAAAAATTACTCAATATTCATAATTTCTACAGAAACTATTTTTAGTAAAAAACCAATAAAATAATGCTAAAAATAGCTATAAAAATTCTTCTGAAGTAATTATGGGTGAAGCATCAATTTCATCAACTTCCATAAGTTCGGTTAACAAGTCGATGCCGTCAACAATCGTTTTAAGCTTTTCAGGCGGAAGCGCTTGCAATTTTTCGCTTAATTTTTGCTGAAAAGTTATAGGCGCATTTTGAATAAGCGCCATTCCTTGGGCTGTTAAAGAAATTAAGGTAATTCGTTTGTCGGTAACTTTAGGAAGTTTCACAACCAAGTTTTTTTTCTCAAGCCTGGAAATAATCCCCGTAATTGTGCTCGCATTTAAATTCAAAAATCCTTTTAATTTAGAAGCATTAGTCCGATAATCTTCCTGTTCTGCCAAAAATTGCAGACACAACAATTGCGGAATACTCACGCCCAATTCTTTATCCACTCGCTTGCTTTCTAAGTTGATCGAGCGCACAATTCTTCTGAGCTTTATTAAAATTTCGATAGAATTCATTTTCAAAAGTAACCAAAAAAAATTAAGAACTTTTAAATTCAGTAATATCTACGGATGTTTTTTTGCCCATCAGCAATTCGCTCACCAATTTGCCTGAAGCCGGTGCCAAACTCAATCCCATCATGGCATGACCTGTAGCGATGGTTAAATTTTTAATTCTTTTTGATTTTTCTATAATCGGCAATCCTGTTGGTGTGCAAGGCCTAAAACCATGCCATACTTTTTCTTTTTCAGGAAGTATAACATTTATATCAGGATAAAACTGATTTACTTTTTCAACAATTCCCTGCAGTCTTTTAATATTGATTTTAGTATCACTATTGTTTGTGATTTCCAATGTTCCACCAAACCTCACGGCTTCACCCAAAGGTGTTACGGCCACTTTTCCTTCGCATAAAATAGCTGGAATTGTTGGTTTTACCAAAGGTTTTTCTACATTAAAACTATAGCCTTTTCCCGGCAAAATGTGCAATTTCACCCCTAACTTTTTGGCAATCTCCACGCTCCAGGAACCTGCGGCGATCACAAATTCATCAGCCTTAAAATTTCCCTTATTGGTCAATAATTCCATTATTTTTCCTTCAGAAACTTTAAAATCAATCAAGGAACAATTGGAAATCAGCTTCCCACCCATTTGATTTAACCCGGATTTTAAAAACGCAATAAAATGGTTTGGCGACAAATGTGCATCCGATTTGTAATGAACGGCGCCCAATGCATCAACTTTAAGTCCATTTTCTAATTTTGAAACTTCCTGCTGATTTAAAAAATCGACTTCTATACCCAATTCTTCAGCAACTTTTCCTATTTTTATTTCTTCCTCACCCATTTTTTCAGAATTGTAAAGCATCAAAAGCCCTTTTTCCTGATACCCAAATTCGTTCGCGGATTGTTCAAATTCCCGATACAATTCTTTGCTGAAAAAAGAAAGATTCCGCAATGGCACCAACGATTTATTTACATGATCCTGATTGGAATTTTTGTAAAACTGAATTAGCCAGGCGAGTAAATCCATACTTAAAGCCGGTTTTATGTAAAACGGACTTTTGGCATTAAACATCCATTTGATGCCCTGATGAATTACGCCCGGTTGTGCCATGGGAATAATGTGGCTGGGAACAATCATTCCCGCATTTCCATAAGAACAGCCATCTGCCATATCAGATTTATCGATTACTGTAACTTCAACGCCTTCTTTTGCCAAGTAATATGCAGAACACAATCCGATAATTCCGCCTCCAATGATGATTACACTTTTCAATTTACGATTGTTTAATTTAAATACTTTTACTTATATATTTTTCAACCTGCGCTTTACAAAACCTGAAATCCATGTGCGTACGGATCATCTTCATCATCGATAATGATGGTGTTGTATCCGTAAATTTTTGCCCAGCCCTGAATGCTTGGAACAATTGCTATTTTCCCTTTTAAGGTGGTTTCTTCCACTATTTTACCAATAAATTTTGAGCCAATATAACTTTCGTGGATAAATTCTTCACCCAATTTTAATTTTCCTTTTGCATGCAATTGCGCCATACGGGCCGATGTTCCGGTACCGCAAGGCGATCTATCTATAGCTTTGTCTCCATAAAATACTGCGTTTCTACCAGAAGAAGTTGGATCGATAGGATTTCCCGTCCATAATAGATGACTCACATCTTTGATGGTTTCATTTTCGGGATGCACAAATAAATTGGCATATTTCTCATTGATACGAGTTCTGACAATTTGTGAATATTGTATTAATTTACTTGCCGTAAAATTATGTACGCCACTAAAATTTTCTTGCGGATCAACAATGGCGTAGTAATTTCCGCCATAAGCCACGTCAAAAGTAATTTCGCCCAATTCCGGACAGTCAACCTTCAATCCTTCCGCAGCCAAATACGATTTTACGTTGATTAATTTCACCCAATCCACTTTTTTGCCTGTTTTTTGATATTCAATTTGTACCAAACCGGCCGGAGCTTCCATTCTTATTTTTCCGGGAATTTTAGGTGTAATCAAGCCTTCTTCAATGGCAATGGTTACTGTGCCGATGGTGCCATGGCCACACATAGGCAGGCAGCCAGAAGTTTCAATAAATAAAATAGAAAAATCATTTTCAGCTTGATGCGGCGGAAATAAAATGCTACCGCTCATCATATCGTGACCGCGTGGCTCAAACATCAATCCTTTGCGAATCCAGTCGAATTCTTTCAAAAAATGTTGACGCTTTTCGCTCATATCAGCGCCGATTAAATTCGGACCGCCACCTGCAACTACGCGAACCGGATTTCCGCAAGTGTGCGCATCAATGCAAAAAAATGTTTTTCTGCCCATGATTATATTGATAAAGGTTCGAGGGTGCTTTTTCCATCTATTATTCTTGAAATTCCCAGCGGATTTTCATTTTTCAATTCATCGGGCAACATACTATTTGGCCAGCTTTGAAAACTAAACGGACGCACCCAACGTTTTATGGAATTGATGCCCACTGCCGTAAATCGACTGTCGGTTGAGGCCGGATACGGACCGCCATGAACCATCGCGGCACAAACCTCAACACCTGTTGGAACGCCATTAAAAATAATGCGCCCCACCCTATTTTGAAGCGCATTTATTATCATTTCATATTTTTCCAATTCTCCATTTTCGGCCAAAACCGTTCCCGTTAACTGCCCTTCCAAATTGGCAATAATTGCTGACAGTTGTTGTGCGTTTTCACATTGAACCACCATAGAAAATGGCCCAAAAACCTCCTGATGCAATGCCGTATTTTGTAAAAAAGTGGCACCTTCAACAGTGGTGATTGCCTGGCGCCCATAATTGGCGGCGACCTCCTCAGAAAAACTTGCCGCAGTTTGCAAACCTGCCTGTTTTTGCATAGTCGCTTTTTTGCTTTCATAAGCGCCAATGATGTTTGGATGCAACATACAAGAAGGCTCAATTTTGACAATTTCTTCCGATAATTTTTGAATAAAATTGGTTAAATCGATTCCTTTAATTCCCAATATCAATCCAGGATTCGTGCAAAATTGACCTGAACTTAACGTGATAGAACCTGCATAAATTTTTGCCCACTCGTTTCCTTTATTTTTTGCGGCTTCCGGCAAAATGATCACCGGATTTACGCTTCCCATTTCGGCAAAAACCGGAATGGGTTCCGGGCGTTGTGAAGCCAAATTGTACAAAGCCCTTCCGCCGCCAACACTTCCCGTAAATCCTACCGCTTTTACCTGCGGATGTTTTACCAATGCAACGCCAACTTCAATGCCGCTGCTGTTTAAGTTTGAAAACACGCCATTTGGCATTCCGGTCTTTTCGGCGGCATTTATGATTGCCGATGCCACCAATTCGCCAGTTCCGGCGTGCATTGGATGCGATTTTACGATAACGGGACAACCCGCAGCCAACGCCGCAGCCGTGTCGCCGCCTGCTGTTGAATAGGCCAGCGGAAAATTGCTCGCGCCAAAAACAACCACGGGTCCAATTGGAATTAACATTTTGCGAATGTCAACTTTTGGAATCGGTTGTCGGTTTGGGTCGGCAGAATCAATCGTAGCTTTCACCCAAGATCCTTCTTTTACCAAATTGGCAAAGGTGCGCAACTGAAAAATTGTTCGGCCTCTTTCGCCAATTGCCCTTCCTTCCGGCAAACCGGATTCTAAACAATATGCTTTAATCAGCTCATCGCCCAACGCTTCAATTTCGTTGGCAATCTGATTTAAAAATTCACTTTTTTTAATTCCTGAAATATGTCGAAATACCTTAAAAGCTTCTGAAGCCAAAGCAGCCGCCATCTCAATTTCAATATCTGAAGCTTCAGAAAAAACAACATCGTTCTCCTTATTTTCCTTCGGATTGAATGTTTTAAATGTTACTTTTCCTGTTGATACCAGCAGATTTCCAATGTAGTTTTTTCCTGTAATCATTTGTTTTGTCTTTTTAGTATCTTGAATTATTGTTTTTTTCTCTTGAACTTTTACAATTGTCAATTGACAATTGGTCTGTTTTTCAACGCTTTTTCAATAATTGCCAAAACCCGAATTCTTTCTTCGCCCTCCAATGGCAAACGCGGTTCCCTAACATTTTCGGTGCCGATTCCTGTGGCAACTTCTGCCAATTTAATATTTTGTACCAATTTAGTGTTTATATCCAACTCCAACAAAGGTAAAAACCAACTGTAAATAGCTATGGCTTCTTTTGTTTTTCCTGCTTTTGCCATTTTATAGATGGCAACAGTTTCCGCAGGAAAAGCACAAACCAAACCTGCAACCCAACCATCGGCACCCATCAATAAACTCTCCAAGGCCAAGGTGTCAACACCACATAAAATTTTAAAACGGTCGCCAAAACGCGTTTTCATTCTGGTCACATTTGAAATATCGCGGGTAGATTCTTTTACGGCCTGAATATTTTCGCATTCCATTAATGCTTCAAACATATCCAATGTAACTTCGATACCGTAATCGATCGGATTGTTATAAATCATAATGGGCAGCGAAGTGCTTTTGGCAATTTTTTTAAAATACGTCACCGTTTCTCGGGCATCGGCTTTGTAACGCATCGGTGGCAACAACATCAATCCGTTTGCGCCATATTCTTCAGCCAAACGAACCGCTTCAATGGCTCCAGTTGTTGATTGCTCTGCAATATTGATAATTACGGGAACTTTGCCTTTTACAATTTCGACCGTTTTTTTAATCAGGATTCTTTTTTCATCCACAGTAAGCGTACTTGCTTCACCCAAAGTGCCTCCAAGAATAATTCCGTTCACTCCGGCTGACAATTGCGCGTTGATATTTAATTCAAAATTTACCAAATCCAACTTGTCTTCATCGGTAAATTTGGTTGTAACCGCTGGCATTACGCCGCTCCATTGTATACTCATAATCAGTAATTTTAAATATTTTTAAAAACTCTAAGTTAAAAGTATTAAGCTACCTCAGGCAAAGTAAACTCTAAATATTTTAACGTTCAAAATTCCCCCTTCGGAGGTTTGGGGGCTTTTTTCAACCAAAATAATACTTTCTAAGTTTCAATACTAGCCTTTTTATTAGCCATTCATAATAGTATTTTACCTTATATTTATCGTTTAATCAAAAAAATAGATTAATTTCGACGTATATTTAACCGATATGAAGGTATTGCCATTTAAAATTCCGAAACCTGAAAATGTAACTTTATACATTCAGAAATATGATGAAGCGTCTTTTTATGAAAAACTGCACCAACATCAGGAAATCCAAATAAGCATTTTTACGGAAGGCGAAGGCACTTATATCATAGGTGATTGCGTGGGAGAATTTAAAAAAAATGACATTTTTGTAATTGGCGAAAATTTACCGCATATTTTTAAAAGAGATGCGGCTTTTGAGCAGGAAACCATTATGATATCCTTGTTTTTTTCGAAAAACTCGTACGGCGAACATTTTTTTAATATGCCCGAGTTTGAACATTTCAATTCCTTTTTTTATGATGCGGTTTTAGGTTTTGAAGTACTTTCCAACAAACCTGAACTTTTCTCCTTACTGACAAAAATTAATTCCTATTCAAAATACAAACAATTCACCGCTTTTTTAAACATTCTATCTTTAATTTCTGAAGCGGAAAAACAAACATTATCCTCCTTGATTAACCTAAAAAAATATGATGGTGACGAAGGAAAACGAATGAGCGATATTTTTCAATACACGATGAATAATTTCCATAAAGAAGTTACTTTAGACAGTGTTGCGGATATTGCGAATATGACGCCCAATGCCTTTTGCAGGTATTTTAAGCAGCGAACCAACAAGACTTTTGTGAATTTTTTAATTGATATCAGAATAGGAAATGCGTGTAAATTGCTGACCAAAAACAACGATTTAAACATCACCGAAATTTCTTATAAGTCAGGTTTTAACAATCTGGCAAATTTTAATCGAAAATTTAAAGCGATAAAAGGCGTTACGCCTTCAGATTACAGAAGGAAACAGTTTGCTTCCTAAAATAAATATTGTACAAAAAATAATCGCTAAACTTCTGCCTTCGGTCTTCCGACTAACTTTTAAACCCAAATTCTTTTTTTTGCTTTTTTGTCAGCCCTTTTACCACCAAATTGTAAGAATCATCGATTAATTCCCTGATTAATTTATGTGATAAATTCCCGTCAATGATGACGGAATTCCAATGAATTTTACTCATATGATAGCCTGGAGTAATTTCATCGTGTTCCTCGCGTAATTCCAACGCTTTTTCGGGATCGCATTTTAAACTTACCGTTGCCGGATGGTATTCTAATCCCGCCAACGCAAACATTTTGCCGGCCACTTTAAAAACCAATGTTTCTTCATCAAAAGGAAAACTTTCGGTGACGTGATTTTTAGCCAAACAGTAATCTCGAAATTCTTCGATATTCATACCAATTATTTATATCTTAAAAACATTGACATTGCTTAAAACTCTAAAATTACCAAAATATTTTGTGTTTTACGCATAAAAAAAGCAGCTGTTAAGTGCTGCTTTCTTATGAATTTATTTAAATTATTGCTCCGCTACGGGACTTAAATTCGCAATCACATTAAATGTTGGCGGTTCGGCCAAATGACGTTTAACCGGACATTGCGCAATCACATTTTTAATAGCGCTCACATATTTTTCAGGAAAATTTGGCGGTAAATCCACAACCATATCAATGTCGCCCACCATATTGGTTATTCTGTCGTAATTCATTTTTTGCGTGATTCCCACTTCCTGAAAAGGCAATCCTCTTTGTTGCATAAACGACCTCACAAAAACTGCTGAACACATTCCTGCAGTTGCCAAAAATATTAAGAAAGGTGATTCGTTCATCGTGATTTCATTGCCTTTCATAAATGGAACAATTCTGCCGTTTGCATCAAATTTTATTTGTATTTCCATAATTATCTATTTAATTTCCCGCAAAGTTATTGCGATAATAAATAGCAATATGTAACTATAATTACATATAAATCAGGAACTTATTTTAAATAAATCCGAAGAAATTCCATCCGCTAAAAATTTGCCTTTTTTGGTGGTGATCAAAACTTTGCCCGAAAAAGCACGCAACTCAATTTCCAGCAATCCCGATTTTATATGGTGTTCCGCACTTTTTTTTAAATCTTGCAAATACATCGCACCAAATTCCTTTTCAATCTTTTGAAAAGAAACTCCCCAAATAGTGCGCAAACCAGTCATAATATACTCATTAAACCTGTTTGCTTCCGAAAGCTGTTCCTTTTCTGAAGGCAATTCATCGCCAAGCAAGGCATTAATGTATTTTGAATTGTTTGAAACATTCCAGCTTCTTTCAAAACCGTTAAATGAGTGCGCTGACGGACCAATTCCCAAGTATTTCTCGCCAAACCAATAGGATGTATTGTGTTTTGAAAAATAAGCAGGATTCCCAAAATTAGAAATTTCGTAGTTTACAAAGCCTCGTTTTTCGGTTTCTGACACCAAAATATGATATTGTTCCAGTGCCAAATTTTCATCAACAGGAGGAACTTTTCCTTTTTCAATTAGCTTATGCAACACTGTTTTCTCTTCCACCGTTAACGCATAACCGGAAATATGCGGAATATTAAAATCGAATGCCTGTTGTAAATTCGACAGCCATTTGTCGTTGCTCATATTGGGTACCCCGTAAATTAAATCGATGGTGATATTTTTAAAATATTGAGTTGCTTCAGCCAAACATTTTTTGGATTCTTCAGCAGTATGCGCACGATTCATAAATTTTAAATTGTCATCAAAAAAGGATTGAATTCCAATGCTTAATCGGTTTATTGGAAGTTTCGACAGCTCTTTAATTTTTTTGGATGTCAAATCATCCGGATTTGCTTCAATGGTAATTTCAGCATCATCAGCCACATCATAATTTTCAAAAATGGTGTCAATCAACATTTTCAATTCATCAATTTTCAATAAAGACGGCGTTCCTCCGCCAAAATAAATTGTTTCAATTTGTTCTTTATTGAGCTCATCTTTCCTTAAAACCAATTCCCGTTTTATCGCGGTGATCATTTCTTCTTTTCTTTTTAAGGAAGTCGAAAAATGAAAATCGCAATAATAACAAGCTTGTTTACAAAAAGGTATGTGTAAATAAATTCCAGCCAAAATGTATTTTATTATTCCATAAATGTACACTTTTTTTAAAAAACTATGAAAAGTGATTTTTGTTACCTTTTTTATGAAAAGTGTATTGTAAATTTGAGAAAACCGATGAGTTATGTATGCATATATCGTTTCATTTAAGGTAAAAGACGGGGAAGGAATTACATTTGTTGAACTTCAAAAATTTGAGGAATTGACTGAAGCAAAACCCGCAGGTCTGGATCATTTTCATATTTTTAAAGACAGAACTGAGGAAAATAAGTATTTTTTGGTTGAATATTGGAATTCTAAAGCGGACAAAGACAAGCTGGAAGCTTCCAAAGAACACCAACTTTTTCACGAACACAGAAAATTGGTGATTGAGAAAAAATGCGAAACTTACGAATGTGATGTGATTGTTTGAAGTTAATCTTGAGCATAAAAAATTTAGAAAAAGAGAGAAGAGAATGATAGAATAGAGAAAAAAACTTTTAACTTTTAACTTTTTTGTCAATTATTCCTTCACTCTTTTCCCATTTTGTTTCACGAAAGCATCCCAGCCCGTATAATTTTTATCAGTAGTTATTTTTCCGAAATTGTAAAAATGACAGACCGCCGCTGCCAAGCCGTCTGTGGAATCCAGATTTGTCGGCAACTCCTTTATTTTAAGCAAATTTTGCAACATTTTGGCGACTTGCTCTTTGCTCGCATTTCCGTTGCCGGTAATGGCCATTTTTATTTTTTTAGGAGAATATTCCGTGATTGGAATTTCTCTCGACAATCCGGCTGCCATCGCAACGCCTTGCGCGCGACCTAATTTTAGCATTGATTGCACATTTTTCCCAAAAAAAGGCGCTTCAATCGCAATTTCATCGGGATGGTAAGTGTCAATGAGTTGAATGGTGTGTTCAAAAATGAGTTTGAGCTTTAAATAATGATCGTCATATTTTTTGAGCATCAATTCATCCATCCGAATTAATTCCATATTTTTATTGACAATTTTTATCAACCCAAAACCCATAATCGTGGTTCCAGGATCAATACCCAATATGATTTTTTCTGTGCTCAATTAGTTGTTTATTTGTAAAACCAAATGTACAATAGTTTGCACAAATATAAGCGCTTCATTTTATTGCTGATTAAATTGGCGATTGTTATTGGCGCATTTTATTTTATTTCTCAACGGTTAACAACCAATGAGCTTTTATCGGTTTCACAATTTAAACAACAACTTTCTATACTTTTTTCTAAAAATTATTGGCTGTTATTACTGTTGCTTTTATTTACCGATGTCAATTGGTTGTTGGAAATATTTAAGTGGAAAACATTGGCTTCTTTTGAGAAAAAAATCACCTTTTTTGAAGCTTACGAGTATTGTTTGGCTTCTTTAACCGCCTCGATAATAACGCCAAACAGAATAGGAGAATACGGTGCAAAAGCACTTTATTTTGAAAAAAAACTGCAAAAAAAAGTGATGATTTTAAATCTGATCGGAAATTTAAGTCAGTTGACAGTAACCATTTTTTTCGGAATTTTTGGAATGTTCTTTTTAATCACGCATTTTGAAATTGGTTTGTTAACTTTTAACAACTCTAAATTCGTGCTGTTTTTAAGTGTGTTGTTGTTGTTTTTTATTATTGGCAGCTATTTTGGCATCACAAAAAAAATAACAAAATACACCATTAAAATTTTTCATTATTCAAAAAAAATACCTCTGCAAATTCACTTGAAAACAATTGCTTATTCCTTGTTGCGATATCTGGTTTTTTCACACCAATTTTACTTTTTATTAAGACTTTTTGAAGTTGATACCAATTATTTTACACTCATAAACCTGATTTTTTGTACGTATTTTTTGGCTTCTGTTATTCCAAGTCTGGCCATTTTCGATTGGGCAATTAAAGGTTCTGTTGCGGTAGTTGTTTTTGGATTTATTGGATTAAATCCACTGACAATTGTTACGGTAACTACTTTTATGTGGCTGTTAAATTTCGCCATTCCTTCACTATTAGGAAGTATATTTGTGTTGAACTTTAAAATGGTTGCTGAAAAATGATTTACATTTCAATTCTTATTTCCATCATTTATTTGGCATTAATTATGGCATTTATCATTGGTTTTGAGAAAGTTGAAACGGTAAAAAATAATGATACAGTTCCAAAAAACAGATTTTCAATTGTAATTCCATTCAGAAACGAAGCGCACAATTTACCCGGTTTATTGAAATCAATTTCAATCATAAATTATCCATCAGACTTGTTCGAAATTTTGCTGGTGAACGATGATTCCCAAGATTATTTTAATCTGATTATTGAAGAATTTACGAACAGAAATCCGAGCTTAAATTTTCAATTGTTAAAAAATATACGAAAAACAAACTCACCTAAAAAAGATGCTATCAACTCCGCTATAAATTTATCGAATTTTGAGTGGATTGTCACTACGGATGCCGATTGTGTGGTTCCTGTGAATTGGCTGAAATTGTTCAATCAATTTATTGAAAATGAAAATCCGGTTTTTATAAGTGCTCCCGTAAAATTCAGCATACAAAATTCATTGTTATTTCATTTTCAAAATTTGAATTTCACCAGTCTGATGGGAAGTACCTTGGGCGGATTCGGAATTGGTAATCCTTTTATGTGCAATGGCGCCAATTTATGTTATCACAACGAAACTTTTTTTGAACTGAAAGGTTTTGAAGGAAACGCCAATATTGCAAGCGGCGACGATATTTTTCTGATGGAAAAAATGCTCAGAATCTATCCGAAAAAAGTAAAATTATTAAAATCGGAGGAAGCAATTGTGGAAACCAATGCAGAAAATACCTGGAAATTATTTATAAATCAGCAAATACGTTGGGCATCCAAATCGGCTTCCTATAAAAGTATCTTTGCGAAATTTGTCGGAATTGCGGTGTTTTCAGAAAATCTATTGGTGCTAGTTTTAGGAATCTATGCAATGTTATTTCCTCAAAATTGGCTGTATTTTATACTGGTTTTTACCTTAAAAATCATTGTTGATTTTATGTTGATTGCCCAAACTGCAGTTTTTTTAAAAAACACAAAATCACTAAAATATTATTTATTTGTAAGTTTTCTGTATCCTTTTTTTATTGTTTACATAGGATGTTTATCCCTATTTAAAAACTACGAATGGAAAGGCCGAAGTTTTAAGAAATAAGTGATTTAAACTCAAATTAATAGTTCTTTAACTAACCTTTTACACCAAAAAAAGCATTAACCAGACTATCCAAATTCATCCATATATAGATGATAACCAGCAACAAAATTGCCAATGCTATACCTCGTTTGTAATTTGGTTTTTTACGTTTTTTAAATCTGTGTTCCATTTTTTTGTATTGAGATTTGATTTTTTAGAATAGAAAAAAGAGAGAAGAGAATAGAGAAAAAAGAATTTCTAACATAACCCTTAACTTTTAAATTTTAACTTTTTAATGCCTAACGCGCCTGCTGGCCCTATCGCTAAATACAGCTACCAGCTGTTTTTTTAACGCTCTGTCCCCCTTTGGGGGTTAGGGGGCCTTTTGTTCCGCGTAACATTTCCCTTTTTCCTGGAGGTCCGGGCAATTTTTCGACTAAAAATCCGACTGCCAGCATCGCTCTTCTTACGCTTCCTTTTGCACTGTAAGTTACTAAAACTCCGCCCGATTTCAAGGCTTTGTACATTTTTTCAAATATTTCTTCTGTCCACAATTCAGGTTGAACCCTTGCGCCGAAAGCATCAAAATAAATAAGGTCGAACTTGTTTTCATCGTTAATTTCGTTAAAAAACTGTTTGCGTTTTGTCAGCGAAAAATCAGGTGAAATTTCCCCTTTTATTTCCCAATCCTGTTGATGCATTTGTTTAAAAACCTCAGAATATTTGATGGCTTCCAATTGAGCTACATAATTCATTTTTTCTACCTCATCAGCAGCCAACGGATACGCTTCAACGCCAACATAATCAATTATTAGTTTCATTTTTGCCGCTTCCAAAAAAGTGATAAAACCATTGAGTCCGGTTCCGAAACCAATTTCCAAAATCCTTATTTTCTGATCAGAAAAAAGCGACAATCCATTTTTAATAAAAACGTGTTTTGCCTCTTGAATGGCACCGTGTTTGGAATGGTATTGTTCGTCCCATTCGGGAATATGAATGGTGGTGGAACCATCGGCGGTTATCATTATTTTTCTTTCCAAAATTTTTAAAATTAAAAAATGCGTTTCCTATCTTCAGAGAATTGACTTTAACAGCTTGTTTTTCAGCAAATTTACATCATTTCAGATTGTACCATTTTTATAATAAAATAACACAAATCACCTTAAATATGTCAATAATGCAATTTTATTTTATCCATATTGCTCATATCAATATTTTAGCTCAAATATATTAAAAATAAGACAGTAACCTTCAGGAAAATTAAAACGGTGAATTAAAAAATTATAGTAAATTTGCGTAACTAAATATAGACTAACGATGGCTTTACTTATTGAAAAAACCACAAAATCGAAAATTTCAGAAGTTGATTTCAACAATTTAACGTTTGGGAAAATTTTTACCGACCATATGTTTGAATGTGATTATGAAAATGAAAAATGGCAAACGCCTCAAATTGTGCCTTACCACCCTTTAACCTTGGATCCTTCTGCAAAAGTTTTTCATTACGGACAAGCTGTTTTTGAAGGAATGAAAGCATACAAAGACGATAATGACGATGTTTGGTTGTTTAGACCAGATCAAAATCAGGAAAGAATCAACAAATCAGCAGAGAGGTTGGATATGCCTGCTTTTCCAAAAGATTTGTTTTTTGAAGGATTGAATGAATTGTTGAAATTAGATAAAGATTGGGTAAAAAAAGGCGCAGATAGCGCACTTTATATCAGACCTTTTATTATTGCAACTGAGCTTTGCGTATCGGCATCGACTTCTAACCAATATAAATTTATGATTATTTGTTCACCGGTTCAATCGTATTATTCAGGTGAAGTAAAAGTGGTTTTTGCCGATAAATACAGCAGATCTGCCAACGGCGGCGTTGGTGCAGCAAAAGCAGCCGGCAATTATGCAGGCTCATTTTATCCAACCAAATTGGCAAATCAGCAAGGTTTTCAACAAGTTGTTTGGACAGATTCATGTACCCACGAATTTTTGGAAGAAGCTGGCGTAATGAATGTTTTCTTCAGGGTAAATGATACTTTATTGACCGCACCGGTGAGCGACAGAATTTTAGATGGCGTAACACGAAAAAGCATCATTCAATTTTGTGAAGACAAAGGAATTAAAGTTGATGTTAGACCGGTAAAAGTCGCTGAAATTGTTGAAGCTGCCCGAAAAGGTGAATTGTTGGAAATGTTTGGCGCCGGAACCGCAGCGGTAGTAAGCGTTATCAACGCTTTTTCAAACAAAGGAGAAAATTTTGAATTGCCAAAAACAGAAAACAGTTTTGCCGCTTTCATCAAAAAGGGAATTACAGATATCCAACGCAAAAAAACCGAGGATAAATTTGGCTGGACCTACAAGGTAAAATAAATCCAATTTGGATAGATTTGCAAAAAATCATACATTTATTGTATGGAAATTATAAAACAATCGGATTTATCATCCGATTGTTTGGCATATTATTTGGTCTTAATCCAGCAAAAAAATAAAATATGACTACGTTAGAAAAAGCTAAGAATGAGCTTCAGGAAAAAGGGTTTTTAGACATTAAAACTCCAGGCATTGATTACGTAAAAGAAATAAATCGTCTTAGAAAAGAAAAAAATGCTGTTATTTTAGCGCATTATTATCAGGAAGATGCCATACAGGATATTGCAGATTTTGTGGGTGACAGTTTGGCTTTGGCGCAACAAGCCGCTAAAACCGATGCTGATATTATTGTTTTTGCCGGCGTCCATTTTATGGCAGAGACCGCAAAAATTTTAAATCCGTCCAAAAAAGTTTTATTGCCTGATTTAAAAGCAGGCTGTTCATTGGCTGACTCTTGTCCGCCCGACGATTTTGCCGCTTTCAAAAAATTGCATCCAAATCATTTAGTGGTTTCTTACGTCAACACTTCGGCAGAAATAAAATCGATGACCGACATTGTTTGCACTTCATCTAACGCCGAAAAAATCATCAATTCCATACCAAAAGACCAACCGATAATTTTTGCGCCAGACCGAAATTTAGGCGCTTGGCTGATTAAAAAAACGGGTCGGGATATGTTGCTTTGGGATGGCGCATGTATGGTTCACGAAGCTTTTTCTATAGACAAAATATTAAAATTATACGCTGAAAATCCGGATGCCGAAATTATTGCACATCCTGAATCCAAAGAGCATTTACTGAAAGTTGCCAAATATGTTGGCTCAACATCAGGATTGTTAAATTACGTAAAAACCAGCAAGGCGAAAACATTTATTGTGGCGACTGAAGTGGGTATTTTGCACAAAATGCGTCAGGAATCTCCCGATAAAATTTTAATTCCTGCACCTGTTGATGATGACAATTGCAATTGCAGCGAGTGTTTTTATATGAAAATGAATACAATGCAAAAATTGTATTTATGCTTAAAACACGAATTGCCTGAAGTTACTGTAGAAGCAGCATTAAGCAAAAAAGCATTGGTTTCTATTGAACGTATGCTTGAACTCTCAAAATAACAAACGAATCAAATGAATGCTGAAAAAAAATCATACAACTCCGATTTTCTAATCATAGGTTCGGGAATCGCCGGGTTGAGTTTTGCTTTAAAAGTGGCAAATCACTTTAAAGATGCCACTATTACCATTATCACAAAAAGCGAAAAGAGCGAAAGCAACACCAAATATGCCCAAGGCGGAATTGCCACCGTTTGGAATGAAGCCGTTGATTCCTTTGAACAACATATTGAAGACACTTTAATTGCCGGTGATGGTTTGTGTGATGAAGAAGTGGTAAGAATGGTGGTTGAGGATGCTCCTGCCCGACTCAGGGAATTGATGGAATGGGGTGCAAACTTCGATAAAACATCAAAAGGGAATTTTTCTTTGGGAAGAGAAGGCGGACATTCACAAGACCGAATTTTACACCACGAAGACCTTACAGGCGCCGAAATTGAAAGAGCGCTTATTGCACAAGTTGACGCGACCGAAAATATTCAATTTTTGACACACCATTTCGCTATCGATTTGATTACGGAACACCAGGTTAAAAAAAGACAAACCTCTGTTTCAGAAAAAATCACTTGTTATGGCGCTTATGTGCTGGATGAAAAAGAAAATGTAGTGAATACTTTTGGGGCAAAAGTGACGATGCTGGCTTCAGGAGGTAGCGGACAGGTTTATTTTTCCACCACAAATCCGGAAGTAGCAACCGGCGACGGGGTTGCGATGGCTTATAGGGCGATGGCAGAAGTTTCTGAGGTTGAGTTTATCCAGTTTCATCCAACTGCTTTATACAATCCGGGCGAATACCCTGCTTTTTTAATTTCAGAAGCTGTGCGTGGCGCTGGCGCTATTTTAAGAGATTATTATGGTAACCGGTTTATGCATAAATATGATGAACGTGAAGAATTGGCTTCGCGGGATATTGTGGCAAGAGCCATTGACCACGAACTTAAAATAAGTGGAATGCCAAATGTTTATTTAGATTGTACGCATTTGGAATATGAAACTTTTTTAAAACATTTTCCAAACATTACCGAAAAATGCCTGACTTTAGGCATTGATGTCCGGAAAGATTTCATTCCGGTATCACCAGCCGCACATTATATTTGCGGTGGCGTAAATGTGAATAAAAAAGGAAAAACTTCCATTAAAAATTTATATGGTGCCGGCGAAGCTACAAGAACCGGACTTCATGGCGCAAACAGGCTTGCTTCAAACTCTTTGTTGGAAGGCATTGTTTTTGCGCACAGGGCTTTTGAAAATTTGACCCTGAGATATGATAAAATTAAAGCACCCAAAAATATTCCTGATTGGAATGACAGCGGCGTGGTAAAAAACATGGAGAAAATTTTAATTACGCACGACAGGAATGAAGTGAAAACCATTATGAGCAATTATGTGGGTATTGTTCGTTCCAATGAACGATTGTTGCGTGCTGAAAGAAAACTTCATGTGTTGTTTGAAGATAACAAACGTTTATATGACCATTCTGAACTTTCTGTGGATTTATGTGAACTGAGAAACTTAATTACCACCGCATTTTTAATCACGCGATTTTCTAAAGAAAGAAAAGAAAACAGGGGCGGATTTTACAATGTGGATTTAATAAAAAAGGATGTGTAGAAATCTTACATCTTGCTGTAATCCTGCTAAGTTTATTTTATTTAAAATCCTCAATAATTGCAGCAATATTCGGTTTAAAATAATTTGGACCTTTTAAAACTTTGCCGTCTTCCCTGTAAATCGGGTTGCCGTCTTCACCGAGTTTGCTCATATTGCTGCGCTGAATTTCATTGAAAACTTCCTCAATTTTATATTGCATTCCGTGTTCTAAAATAGTACCACATAAAATATACAGCATATCGCCCAAAGCATCGGCGACTTCAATCAAATCATTGTTTTTGGCAGCTTCCAGATATTCTTCGTTTTCTTCAGCCATTAAATTGAAACGCAATTTTAATTTATCATCATCCAGTTTCGCAATAGGTTTGTGCTGAATTCCCAATCCGAAGGATTCGTGAAATTCCTGAACAGCCTTAAGTTTATTGATCATTTTAATAATTATATTTTAGTTGGTAACTCTTTTAGGTAAACTTAAACAACATTGAAGACGGCACAATTTTTAGCACAAATGCCACCAATCTCCAGCGTTTTGTGATATAGGCTTTTTTCTTTTTGGTTTTTATTGCCGCATAAATCTGCTTGGTTGCTTTTTCTGCAGAAGCCATCCAAAAAGTTTTGCCAATCGCCATTGCGGTATCTACAAATCCCGGCTGAATATCCGTCACATAAATTTCGGCTTTACTCCTTTTTCCTTTCATCCAAAGTGATTCCAAATAATTTGCCTGAAACGCTTTTGAAGCAAAATAAGCCGGCACGTGCCTGTTTCCGCGTATAGAAGCAATAGAAGAAATCCCTACCAAATGTCCGTAGCCTTGTTCCCTGAAAAAATTATAGGCAAGTCCGTAAATTTTAACCGCAGCAATAACATTGGTTTGCAACGTTGGGAGTTCCTTTTCCCAGACCAAATCGTAATTTGGATCGCCAACGCCTGAGCTGTAAACAATTAAATCGATGGTTTTAAATTCATTTTTTAAGTCCGAAAATAATGTTTCGCAAGCATTTAAATCCGTTACATCTTGTGTTTTAACTACAAATTTCTCCGGATTTACAGCTTTAATTTCTTCGAGTAATTCCGTTCTTCTGCCTGTAATTACAACCTTATCATAATCCGCCAACAACAATTTAGCGAGTTCTTTTCCAATTCCGGAAGTTGCCCCAATAATTAATGCGTGTTTCATCTGTATTTTTTTTGTTGAATTGTAAACTGAAATTTACGTATTTTTGGAGTTAAATATACATTTAATATGTTTAGTAAAGGACAATTAATTTTTGCTGCATTTTTTTTAATCGCTTTTGTTATCGCGATGGTTTGGAGTTACAAAAAGGACATTAAAATTCATAAAAAATATTATAAAAACGCATTTCTAGTGCTTATTTCCACTATATTAATTATTATTATTTTTGCCTTAATCACCTTTTCTTTGCACTAAAAAAAATCCGCTTCAATAAATTGAAACGGATTTTATATAAATTCTATATGTTATTAATTTACGTTCGGCAAATTGGTGTATCTTTTAGCATAATCCAACATTTGCTCTGCAAAACTTGCTGGCTGCACTATTTTTACATCTATAATATTTCCATCCGCATCTAATTCTGCCGTTAAAACAGGATTCACAAAACCGCTGTATGGCGCCGATTTAAACTTGCTGTTGCGTTCCAGCACTTCTTTGTGAATGGCTTGGTCAACTTTAACGCCGTAAGTTTCAACCAAAGCTTTACCGGCTTTAAAATCCCCTTCCGATTTAATGCGTTGTATTTCGCTCAACAATTCACCAAACAACGCTCTTAATTTCACATAATCTCTTACCACAAAATACGTTTTATTGTCCTTTGTCACTTTTTCGATGACGTTGTCTTTTTTACCTTTTTCAAAAGCCCAGGCAGCCACCAATTGACGGTTTCTCATATGAGATTCTTCAACATCATCGCCCAAGTTTAAACGAATCAATTGGGTCATTAAACCATTTCTGATATAATTGTCATATGCCGCTTTTCCTATTCCTTGAGCATCTGGAGAAATTTTCATTTCCACCAATTTTGCATCAGGCAAATAATACAATCCAACCAAATCTGCACGTGCTTCTTCCAAAGTAGAAGCGTAATTTTTTAAGGTTTCTTTTGGCTGCCCAATGCCATCATTTATTTGTCCGCTCGCGTGGCCAATAACTTCGTGCAACGCTGTGTGTAATTTGTCGGCTTCCTGTCCATATTTAATTTCATTTTCAACTTCAGCCTTATCAAAAGCAAATTCCTTTAATCTGTCTGTTCCTCCGGCCATATTGTAGGCTTCAATAATATTTCCTAGCGAAACTGATTTTGAGCCGTGTTGTTCGCGAATCCAGTTGTTGTTTGGCAAGTTGATGCCAATTGGTGTTGAAGGTGAAGCATCTCCTGCCTCTGAAGCAACATTCACTGTTTTGTATGAAACGCCTACCACATTTTTCTTTTTATGCGAATCTTGCAAGGTTGAATTGTCTTCGAACCATTGGGCGTTTTCAGCCAAAACAGCCATTTTTTTAGACATATCAAAATCTTTTAACTGAACAATGGACTCAAATGAACCTCTGTGCGCAATTGGATCATTGTAAACTTCCACAAATCCGTTGATATAGTCGATATCGCCTTCGGTGCTGGTTGCCCAGGCAACATTGTAAGCGTCCCAAATTTTTAAATCTCCTGTTTTATAATAATCAATTAGCAATTTTAAAGCTTCGGCTTGCTTTGTGTTTTCTGCAACTTCCACTGCTTTTTCTAACCAGCCAACCATTTTTTCGATGGATGCACTATACATCCCGCCAACTTTCCAAACTTTTTCTTCCAAAGATCCGTTGGCATTTTTCACCAATTTCGAATTCAAACCGAACTCGATTGGCATTTTGTCATTTTTATTGATTTTTAACGCATAAAATTTTTCAACCTCTTTTTCGGTAATATCGGGTGCATAAAAATTTGTGGCTGAACCCAATAACAAACCTTTTGCCTCATCAAGATTTACTTTTTTGGCATCTTTATCGTTAAAAACAACTTCGTAAGCTTCACCTGTAAGCAATGTTTTGGTTTCTTTTAACAAGGTGTCAAAATAGGCATTTGAAAATTCGGGTTTAAATTTATCATTTGAATAATGATGATGGATTCCGTTTGAAAACCAAATTCTTTTTAAATAAGTTTCGAAATTTTTCCAGTCTGCTGTTGTTTTATCACCGGCGTAATTTTGGTAAATATTCTCCAAAGCACGTTTAATGGTTAAATTATGGCGATAATTTTGGTCGTAAATAATATCACGTCCTTCCATTCCGGCTTGAGATAAATAATACACCAATTTTTTTTGGTTCAATGTCAGGTTTTCAAAACCCGGAATTTGATAGCGCAGAATTTTAACATCGGCAAATTGTTCAACTTCATAATTAAAATCGGTTGAAACTTCAGTTATTGGATTTTCTTCCTTTTTTTGGTCGGCACAAGAAAATAAAAATGATGCCGTTAGCAGCAACGGTAAAAAATATTTAATGTTCATTTGATAGATAATTTAAAATTTATCGACAAATTTACTGATTTAAAACAGAATAATTCATTAATTTAGTAACTCTCTAATTCTAAAATTCAAGTTTTGAAATATTTAAAATACTTCATCTTTTTTATTCTTGCGGCAGTTATTGTACTGGCCATTTATGGTGCGATACTTGAAAGCAAATACGATATCAAGCGTTCCCGAATCATAAAAGCACCTGCTGAAGTTGTTTTTGAGAACATAAATGATTTTAAAAATTGGGAAAATTGGAGTCCGTGGTTTGAAACCGATCCAACAATGGTAACTTCTTATCCTGATACTACATCGGGCGTTGGCGCATCATACAGCTGGAAAGGAAAAAGTGGCAGCGGATTTATGAAAACCGTCTCCTTGATTCCAAACAAAGAAATTGTCCATCAAATTAATTTTGGAAAAAGCAGCATGCCAGAGGTTTATTGGAAATTTAATGAAGTTGATGAAGGCACTGAAGTTGTTTGGGGAATGCGGGGTGAAAACTCATTTACCGAAAAGTTTTATTGGTTGTTTAAAGGAGGCATAGAAAAAAACACGATTCCTGTTTACGACAAAGGTTTGGAGTTATTGGAAAAACATATCTTAACTGAATTGGAAAAACATTCTTTTGAAACAAAAGGCGCTGTTGATTATGGAGGCGGATTTTATTTATACAAAACAGCTTCCTGCCAAATCCAGGAAATTGAACAAAAAATGAATGAAATGTTTCCTGTTATTGTGGAATATATGGCTAAAAACAATATTGAAGCCTCAGGAAAACATTTTACCCTCAACCATAAATGGGATGAACAAAATAATACTGCGATGTTTTCTGCCTGTATTCCCGTAAAAGAAAGGGTAATTACCACCGGAGATGTTTTAACTGGTTATTTAAAACCGCAAAAAACTTTTAAAACCATTTTTAAGGGTGATTATAAATTTGCCAATGAAGCCTGGGAAGCCGCTTATAACGGATTGGTTGCCCAAGGTTTTACAGAAATTGCAGGCGCCGAACCTTTCGAAATTTATACAGTTGGCCCAAATATTACCAAAAATCCGGCTAAGTGGGTGACGGAGATTTATATACCGATAGCCCCCTAACCCCCGAAGGGGGAATTATAGTGGAATGGATAAAGGTTAGCGGTTTTTAGTTTTTAAAATTCTATCAAACGCCCTTTCCTTCGGTAAAGCTTGTCCCGCTTTTAGTGAGGGAGGTTGGGGATAGGAAAAATCGTAAATCAAAAATCAAAAATCAAAAATTTCTTTCACACTTCGTGGTATCTAAAACATTCTGTAATATGGTCATTAATCATACCGGTGGCTTGCATATGGGCATAAATGACGGTTGAACCCACGAATTTGAATCCGCGTTTTTTTAAATCTTTTGAAATGGTGTCAGACAATTCGGTGGTTGCTGGAAGTTCACTTAGTGTTTTCCATTTATTTTTGATGGGTTTACCTTTGGTGAAATTCCAAATATAGTTTGAAAAAGAACCAAATTCTTCTTGAACTTCCATAAAAGCAACAGCGTTTGAAATGGTGGCTTTTATTTTCAATTTGTTTCTGATAATGCCAGCATCAAGCAACAATTCTACATATTTGGCTTCGGAATAGTTGGCAATTTTTTTATAGTCAAAATCATCAAAAGCACTTCTGAAGTTTTCTCTTTTCCGAAGAATGGTAATCCAGCTTAATCCTGCCTGAAAAGTTTCCAAAATTAAAAATTCAAACAATTTATCATCATCATAAACTTGAATTCCCCACTCCGTATCGTGATAAGCCATATAAAGCGGATCGTTTTTACACCAACCACAACGTACTTTGTCCATTTCTCTTCAATTTAAATGAAACGCTAATTTAGAAATTTTAACAAATAAATTGGCATTCTTTTTGTACTTTTATTAACCTAAAATCAATAGATTATGAAAACTATACTATATTATTTTACCATTGGTTTATTGATTTCTGCTTGTTCTTCAACAACAAAAACTGCGACACAAAATACCGATACTTCGAAAGAAGTAGTGAGAATAGCCAATGACAGTTTGGAATATGAAATCATTATTATGGATATTGGTTTTGAAACTTATTTAAACACCATCGCCAAACCGATGAATTTGTATTCGCAGGAATATTATGAAAATAAAAACCGGTTTTATGTTACAGAATGGAATAATAGAGCTTTAAATCCATTAAGATATCGCAAGGACATTTATGAAAACCAAATAGACTACGATTTTAATGTTGATTATGGCTTAGAAGTAAACTATAAACTTTACAACTACTTTAAATTTGTTGAATATAAATACAGGCAGCGATTTTTTTAGATATTTATTTCACAGCTTTCAGTTGAATTCTAATAACCATATAGCCTAAAGTTCCTGCAACAAGAGAACCTAAAATAACGCCCATTTTTGCGGCTGCAATAGAAGCCTCATCAACATAAGCCAAATTGGTTATAAACAAAGACATCGTAAATCCGAGTCCGCCCAAAATACTTACACCCAATAATTCTTTAAATTTAACACCCTTAGGTAAATCGGCAAACTTAAATTTAATGGCAATATAGGAAAGAAGCATAATACCGATTGTATTTCCAAAAACCAACGCCAAAGCAATACTTAATATAATATGGCCCGTGAATTCCAATCCGCTAAAACTTAACACCACACCTGCATTTGCCAAGGCAAAAATTGGCATAATCACATATCCAACCCATCCGTGAAGCGAATGTTCCAAATGTTGTAACGGAGATTGAACTTGGTTGCTGATTGTTTCAATCTCATCAACAATCTCCAGTTGTTT
>Ga0209643_1000868_pt1 | contig 37060 bp, 33 predicted proteins | sample AutmiccBRH37_all_FD_187383 | JGI IMG/M metagenome (GOLD analysis project Ga0209643, IMG submission 187383) | Deep subsurface microbial communities from Mt. Terri, Switzerland - Autotrophic microbial communities BRH/37_all (SPAdes) (version 2) | ecosystem: Environmental > Aquatic > Deep...
TGAACGCCTTGCGTTCTGGAGTAAGCTTTCTTTGTCTTGCCATAAAAATATCCTCCTGAATTAATATTTATCTTAACATTAATCCAAGAGGATTCTCCACCGGTTTACACAAAATATTTTACACTACCGCAGCAAATGCCAGCCAACCTTCAATTCCTTTTAGTTCAAGATCTCTAATCCTTAGCTCATTCATATAGTTCTCTCTTTCAGTTTTGTACTTCTATGGTTTCATGTTTTGTACTTCAAAACATTTTTAGATTTTTTTATATATTAAGTCTCATACATGATGTCCAACACAATTAGATTCATCATAATCTTGCAAGTAAACTCCTTTAATTAGCATAATTTGACACCCCTCACCAATTACCTCTTACATAAACTTACATATCATTGCAGTTCACATGCCAAATCATATCATTCATATAAAGCGTTGCTAAACAAAAAAACAAAAGCTCCTTATTCATCAATGAATAAGGAGCAAATATATGGTGATTTGCACGAATCTTTGGCACTTTACATGCTATAAACCCAGTAAAATCAATAGAGTGTCAAACATTGATGCAATGAAATATTGAACCAATGTTTGACACTCATTACCAAAGTAAGCGATAAATATAATTCTATCTATAATAGTACAAATACTTACTCAGTACTTCTGTAATAAGTTATCTCTCACCATGTCCCACAACAAAATCTAATACCTAAAATATGTAATGTTTGAATCGGAGCTAAATAAGACATTTTGTCTGTAATTAGTTGATGTAACGGCAGGCTTTTATTCTATAGTTATCCCGGCAATCAAGGAATCAAGGCAGCTGCAGCCGCCTTTGAAGTCCATGTGCGATAGAGCTGGTGTAAGACTTTTGTCAGTTCGGACCGAAATGTACAACATAAAACGAGCCATATCTGTAACCATAACAAATATAGCTCGTTAATTATTTTTTCTCCTATATATAATTTCCTTATCTTCCGTCTTTTACCAATTTAATCCAGAAGCTACTACCAAGAATGCTGCGGAAACTGCCCATGCAATTATAATGAAAGGCAAAGCAAATCTAATCCATTTATTAAATGGTACCTTTCCTAGTGCAAGATAGGCTATTGTAACAGACATCGTTGGATAGCATAGATTGGATAAGCCATCACCCATCTGAAATGCAAGTATAGCCGTTTGTCTACTAACATTTACCAAATCCGACAATGGTATCATTATCGGAAGTGTAACCATAGCCTGTCCGCTTCCTGAAGGTATAAAAAAGTTAAGGATAGTCTGAATAATAAACATACCTAATGCAGTTAGGGCGGAGGGTAAACCCTCTAATGGCAGTGATAGGTAGTAAACTATAGTATCCCCTATTTTTGAGGTATCCATAATTACCGATATGCCTCTGGCTAAACCTACTGCCATTGCTGCCATAAATATTGCTTGTCCGCCTTCTATGAGCTCCTTTGAAATTCTACTGCCATTATATCCTGCAATAACGCCTGCAACTATTCCACCGATTATGTAGGTGGCCGACATCTGATTAATTCCCCAATTCCAGTTAAATGTCCCATATAAAATAAATCCTATTGTTGCAACTAATGTAAGTAATACTAATTTATGTCTCATTGTAAATTCTATATTTTCCGTGGTCTTATAAGTATCATATTCCGAAACATCAATACCCTCAACCAGGCTTTTCCTCTGGCCTGATTTTACTTTATTGCCATACCATAAAACATATGCAATAACAATTGCAGTATAAACTATGAGCAGCATGAACCTCAATCCAAAGCCCGAGAACATTGGTAACTCACCTATTGACTGTCCAACACCAACCGTCCATGGATTTGTTGGTCCTGCAGTCCATCCTACTACAACACTCAAAAGTGATATTGCGACACCAACAAGTGAATCGTATCCAAGAGCAAGGCAAATTGCAATACATATCGGCGCAAAAGGTATAGAAGATTCAAGCATTGCTGGAAAGGCTCCTAATGATGCAAAGAAAACAGCAAGTGCACCAAGTATCCACGAGCCTTTATCCGTCCCAATGACTTTTAGAAGGCTCAATAATGCAGCTTTGATAGCTCCCGTACTGTCAAATATTCTAATTGCCCCTCCAATTAACAGAATCATAAATATCAAAGTTGCACCTGATTGCATTCCTAAAGGAACTGCAAGAAAAAGTTGGAAAAATGATATTGGTGAAGATTCTATAAAGTGAAAACTACCTGCTTCTGCTACTGTCTTTCCTCCTACCTGTATTTTATTAAATTCACCTGCTGGAATAATGTGGGTTGCTATAGCCATGATAATTAAAATAACAAATAAAATCACATATGAATGAGGAAATTCTTTAAATAAATGCGTCGTCTTTACTTTTTTTTCTTTTGATAATTTATCCATATAATATATCTCCTCTCTATAGTTTATTATTGTATAATCATAAAAACTAAATCGTCTACAATCCGTAAGATGTTTTTAAAAGTATTTCTCTTTACCTTTATAGATATCCCAGTTTCTCTTACCAGCAAACTTTTTCTTGTCATTTCTGAAAGGGCAAATTTTGCTATATCTTCCTTAGAATTTTCCAGCTCATCAAGATTGTTAATTATCATGGCTTCAGTATCATCTAATTCTATTGGTATAGGGGATACAGCCCCTGCTATTATTTTGATAATTATATTCTCTTTACTCTTTGAATATCTCGCGGCTATATTCATAGTAGGAAAATCTATTGAAGCCCTTAAGCTATATTTCTCAAATTTTGTCCCAGAGTTTTCCGGTAAATAGGGAATATAAAAACCTTTTAAAATGAAGTCATGGGTCTTTAGTAATCCGTTCCTTTCCACATGGCTTTTTATAAGCTCACTTACAGCTATTCTTCTTAATTCCCCGTCAAACATTTCTGCTTCGGCATCTAAGCTCAATAATACAGGAGCAATATCTGAATAATATAAGGCCCTGCATAAATCAGATTTTGGAGCTTGATGACATATATCACCTCCTAATTTAAAGCATGGAGCTAAATTACTTCTCCAAGCTTCTGATTGATTAAAGTACATACACCTCCTATCTTGCAGAACATTGCCGCCTATGGTCCCCATGTTTCGTATCTGTGGTGAAGCCACTCTTCTGGCGGCTTGGGCTAGTGATGGAAAAGAATTTATAATTAATCTATTTTTATAGATTTCTGTCAAAGCAGCCATTGAGCCTATAAATATTCCGTCTTCATTCTCTTCTATATTTTTTAATTCCATAATTTTTTCCAAGCTTATAACATTTTTAGGTTTTTTAAGATTGTATTTCAATAAAGGTATATAATCTGTTCCTCCTCCTAAGTAAACAGAGTCTTCATACTTTTTTTTAAAATCGTACGCATTAGAAATGGATTCAGGAGTATGGTATTGGAAACTAGATACTATCATAATAAAATCACCCCTTTTATTTTAAATTTTGTTATACGTTGTATCCCTTGACAATGTAGGAGTGAGTTATAGGGATCCGCTTAATCTCTTCTCCCGTAGCATTAGATATCGCAATTGCTATTGCTGCGGCAACCGGTACAGTTGATAATTCTCCGACACTCTTGGCGCCAAAAGGGCCGGTTGGTTCATATCCATCGGCTACATAAACATGAATATCAGGCATATCAAGAGTTAGCGGAACTTTATAGTGAAGAAGGTCTGAAGATAAGACTTTTTTAGTCTTCTTATCAATTTCGATTTGTTCCATCATTGCGTAGCCTATACCCATACTTATCCCTCCCTGGACTTGACCTTCTACGAGTTTTGGATTTATGGCTTTGCCTACATCTACTGCTTCAATGATATGTTTTAGGTGAACACTGCCTGTAATCATATCAACAGAAACTTTGGCCCAGCAAACTGCAAAAGGCGGAGGAGCTTCCACTGCTTTATAGCTTGAGCTTCCTGTTATGATTGTTCCTTTTTGTCCAAAGGTTATCTTTGACATTGCTTCTTTAAGCGTTAACTCCTTATTGCCTTCAATATAACTAATGACAAATCTGCCCTTATCAAAAATTATTTTTTCTGCACCTACTTCATATAATCTTGCCAATGCCTTTGTTATTTTTTCTATAGCATCCTTAACAGCCAGAAATACGGCATTGCCTCCGACATATGTTTGACTACTGGCAAAAGTACCGGTATCATAGGGGGTAAATTTAGTATCAGCAGCAGTTACCGCTATATCCTTAAGATCAATCCCCAACCCCTCTGCAGCAATCTGGCTAAGTATAGTCTCACTTCCCTGACCTATATCGGCAGAACCTATAAGCAGATTTGCCGTACCATCATCGTTTATCAGGATTACGCTAGAGCTCATGCCTTCCTTTGAGGATGGGCCGGAGGTATGGCAGCAAAAGGCCGTACCCCAAGCTTCTTTTATATTAGGATCATTTTCGGTCCTATTCTTTGACTCTTCCTCATCTATTTTCCTTCTTATTTCTTCTCCTCCCTTAAGGCATTCTTCAGTCGCACAGCTGAGCAGAGAGGCAGTTGCTGCAGGAAGTTTATCTCCGATCTCTACGTGATTTTTCATCTTGAATTCTATAGGGTCCATATTAAGCTTTTTAGCTATTGTATTCAGCATTACTTCCCGGGCAAAGGTCATCTGTGGATTTCCATATCCTCTTACCGCTCCGCTTACAGGGGAGTTGGAATATACACAATATCCCTCAAACAGATAATTTGGTATTCTATAGTTTATCTTCCTGCTTCCTGCAGCAACTACTGTTGGTCCATGAGTAGTATATGCACCTGTATTGTAATAGGATTCTACCTTGAATGCCTTTATGTACCCATCCTTTGTTACTCCTATCTTAAGAAATATTTTTGCACTATGTCTTACTACAGAAGCATACATTTGTTCTTCTCTTGTATTTATAATCTTTACAGGCCTTCCAACAACCTTTGAGAGTATAGCACCAACATGCTGATTATGCAGCTGCTGTCTCTCACCAAAACCGCCGCCCATAACAGGCTTGATGATCCTTACGTCGTTTTCCGCCATATCCAGCAGCCTTGCCAGTATTCTTCTCTCTTGAAAAGGAGTTTGCGAAGTGCTTATTATATTTAACTTCCCTTCAAAAGCATAGTCACAAATATAGCTGTTCGGCTCCATAGAAACATTTTGTATCATAGGTGCATAATATACATCTTCAAAAACATAATCTGATTCTTTAAAGCCGTTATCTATATCTCCCTGCTTTGCCTCAATTTTTTTCACAATATTGCTGCTGCTTATTTCCGGGTGCAGCAGCGGAGCATCCTCTCTCAGAGCATCATCAACATCAAACACTGCAGTCAGCTCCTCGTATTCTACTATTAATTTATCCAGAGCCTCTCTGCACGCTTCTTTTGTAACTGCAGCAACTGCAGCTATCCGATCACCCATGTACAATGGATGATCCGTTAATATTCTTTCATCCTCTATTAATAATGGGGAAGGAGGGTTCCCTGAGCAGTTAAAAAGCTTATCCGGCACATCCTCGGGAAGAAGTATCTTTAGCACTCCGGCAACCTTTTCCGCCTGGCTCTTGTCAATGCTCTTAACTCTGGCATGGGCATAGGGACTTCTCAGAATCATGCCATATACCATATTGGGCAAAACATAATCATCTGTATATTTCGCATGGCCTATAGCCTTCTTTATGGACTCAAATCTATGATGTGACTTGCCCACAACCTTAAAATCTTCCATATCACTTTTCCTCCATTTCAGAAGCCTTCCTTTGAATACTAAGTTTATCCGCTGCATTTTTTACAGCATTTATTATCTTTGTATATCCTGTACATCTGCATAAATTTCCTGACAGTGCTTCTTTTATCTCTAAATCGGTGGGATTAAAGTTCTTATCCAGCAAATCTTTTGCAGACATAATCATACCGGGTGTACAAAACCCACACTGTATTGCATTTTCTTCTATAAAAGCTTGTTGAATAGGATGAAGCTTTTCTCCCTCATTTAATCCTTCTATTGTAATTACTCTCTTCCCATCAGCCTGTACTGCCAAAAGCATGCAGGAATTTACAGCTTTTCCTTCAAGCAGTACGGTACATGCTCCACAATGGCCACTGTCGCAGCCCTTTTTTACTCCCATAAATCCGATGCTTTCTCTTAAAAAATCTAAAAGCGTTAAATTGGGCAGTACATCAGAGCTATACTTTTTTCCGTTAATAGCTATACAAATATGAATCGTTTGATTGTCCACCGGCCTCACTCCTTTTGAATTTCCAGTTATGTAAAATGTTTAGTGCGATATTTATAGATTAATCTTATATTACATGCGTCTGAAAATTATCAAAAATCAAAGCAATAAAAAAATAACTGAAATTATTTTTTCAGTTATTTTTTTGTTGCTGCACTTTCAATATTTTTCGACAATAGACTTTAAAGTCTCTATTTCATAGCTTTCATTTAACTTATCAAAGTGCTGGATAGCTTTATCCGCATAATATTGAATATCATACTGCAGATAGGAATTAAAAACATCCCGCAGTTTTAAGTTATCCTTCATACTGTATTTAATTATAGCCTGCACTTTTGTAAAAACACTCAGCTCAAATGCTTTATTTTGAATACTTCCATGTTTTTCTGCATCCTTTAAAAGTCTAAGAGCATCATCATAGTTTTCTTTTCTTATTCTGATAAGCGACATCAAGCTCTCTGCAATTGCCCTTCCGCTTAATGTGCTTGTCTTGTTGTAAAGGTACAATGCATCCTTTAAATATCCCTCACCTTTTTTATAGTCATTGTTTTCTATTGCGCATCTGCCTGCATTTGCATAAAAAATAGCCAGGCCTCTTATGACGCCCTTTTTTTTGCATATTTCTATGGCCTTATCATAATACTTGATAGCTTCTTCAAATTCTACATTCAGTCTTTTTATTTCTCCTATATAGTTATAATCAGCGGCGATATTCAATGAGTATACATTTTGTCTTTGATTCAACCTTTCAAAAAGAATTACTGATTCTTTCAATAAGGATTCGGCTTCCACATATTCCATGCTCATTATTTTATTTAATCCCTTAAGCCTCAAAAGTACTGCTCTTTCAGAATCATTTCCTATCTTTTCACTTATCTCAAGAGAGGTCTGAATTTCTTCTTTCATCAACTCAATATTATTTGCTTGAATGCAATAATATATCATCTGCCTGTGTCCCATCAATAAGAATTCATAGTTCTGCACCTCTGCAGCATCTTCTATAACTTTTTTTACCGACGACACTCCCTCGTCGTACTGTCCCATTCTTATCAAATATCTGCCTCTCATAAGGTTTAGCATGATTTCTAGCCTTAAGATTTCATTTATATTGTACCTTTGCACTTCAAGACGGTTTATCATTTCTTCAAGTCTGTTTAGATAAGGTATTATGCTTTGATTTGTAAAGTACATTATATTATCCTTTTCAGAAGCAGGAATGCTGCATTTAGGATAAAGCTCATGATTATAATCCAGATAGACATTTGCATTCTTCAAGGTATACTCCAGGGTCTTAAACCGGTTTTCACTTTTTGAATAGTTATATAATATTTTTGAATAAAGCAAAGCATCATTTTGGTCCCCTCTGAGACTTCTTTCCAATACTTGTCCCGCCTTTTCATGAAGTACCCTTCTCCTGATTATGGATAAATTTTCATATATATATTTTCTCAGTTTTTGATGTGTATACCTAAATATAACTTCATTATCAATAAGTTTTTGTTCAATAATACTTTTTCTTCCAAGGTCCTCTATCATATCTATTACTTGATGCTCGTCCATACTAGTGAGCTCTTTTAACATATCAATTCTTACTCCATCGAAGAATAATGATATAACATTTAGCACTTGCCTTTTATCCCCAGTAATATTTAAAAGTCTTGTTTTGATGAAATCCTTCATTTTTGATGTCATAAAGTCATAATCAATATTCTCTTTTATACTGTTCAAAACCTCTACCATAAAATAAGTATTACCCTCTGTCTCCTCAAAAATTTTTTCTTTTTGCTTTTCATTAAAATTATAATCAGGCAAGGCCATATCCAAAAATTCAAAGACTTCGCCCTTATTGAACCTATGCAATATAAGCTTGTCTATGTTGTCATATTTGCCAAGCAATGCACTAAACTTGTCCAGTTCATAATGGTACTCATCTCTGGTGGTACCTAAAAACAAAACATTTTTCCCCATATCATCCATTATGATTCTCATCAACATACTAAGGCTTGCCTTATCTATCCACTGCATATCCTCAAAAATAATTACTACTTTTTTGACACAGGATAAAACATTTATTATATTAGACAAAGCTTCCTCTACTACTTGATAATTCATATCTTCCGTTTTTTCAATAAAGTTCACATCAAAAGAATCATTGCCAGTGTCTAAGAACGGAAAAACATAAATTATATTGTTTTTCCACAGAGGGGGTATGGATATATTTTCCTTTTCTATGATGTTGATAATGTTTTTAATTATTAAGTTCCATGGCTTTAGCATGCAATTGTTTTCATCAAGATAACAATCAGCCTGAAATAGATAAACCTGCGATTTATCTATAAGCTTTAAAAACCTGTTTAAAAGCTTTGTTTTGCCTATACCCGCTTCCCCATTTATTAGTGTGGAGTGATATAATTCACTTGCCATAAAGCTTTGAAAATTTTTTACCAGATATCCTATTTCCTTGTCTCTGCCATAAAAAAAGTCTTTTGATGATATTTGACTATTAACATCTACTATATTTTTTAATTTTACAATTTTATTATATATATCCTTAGTTTTAACACTTGGAGAAATACTCAGCTCTTTCCTTAAAGTATTTTCAAGCTTTTTGTATACATATACAGCATTGTTAAACTGTCCGCAATTTCTGTATAATTCCATCAAGGTTCTGTAAGGGCTTTCATCATATCTGTCGGCTTCAATCAACAGCTTGCAATACTTTTCTGTATTCTTATCATCTTTTGAATAAGAATTCTTCAATATACTGTGTAATCTGTCTATATATAATTTATTATAGTATTCTCTTTGATTTAATAGCCATTGTTCATATTCCTCACAGTCATTTAGATAAAACCCCTTTAACAAATCACCTGAATAACTCTCAATATCATATTCATTGTTTAAAAACATATCCAAATCAGTAACTATTTGTACATTTTCATTTATAGTAACAACCTGCTTCTGATCAGGTTTAATTATATCTATTTCAAAAGCTTTCCTTATTACATACAGTGAATTTCTCAGATTTCCCTTTGCGGCTCCTTCACTTATATCACTCCATAATAAACCTATCAGTTCGTCTCTTGTAGTTTTCTTTTTTATCAGCAAATAATAAAAAAGCGCTTCGGCTTTTTTAAAAGCGATATTAATTATAGTGCCGTCTTTTTTAATTTCAGGAATCCCTAACATTTTAATAAATATTCTGTACATATAATTTACCTCCATGTGTAAACAATGATAGTCTATTGCATAACCCTGAAATCGAGTAATTTCAAGCTTTATAGTATGGTATGGTGCCAGGTACAGAACAAAAGAACTTATTAACATTTGCTCTCCAATTTAGTTCTTTTGTTTGGTGCCTGGCACACATGACTACTTAAGTATTCTATATTTTCTCGAGGTTTCCTTCCGGGTTTTGGGCAAAAATACATTATTGTACCGGAACTCTGTGTGAAGCGTTCATGTGCCAGGATAAATACCATAACCTAATAATCTCGAAGCCTGGCACCTAATCGTTTATGCCTATGCTTCGCATACATTTCAATGTCAAATATAAGGCTCTCCAGATCCAGTTGCTTTTTTTCAAGCTGTTTCCAGCGGTACTCGTAAACCAGAGCAATGGACAGAATGGCTAACTGCACTGCTATAAAAGCAAGTCCCTCTTCAATGCTGCCAAACCTAAAAATATCATGCATGCCCCACGCCTCCTTGCCCCGCAGGTTGAATACAATCAGTGTTTTTTATCATAATATATTTCCCCTCCTTAGCTTGCCTTCTTTAGGAGGGGAAATTGAAAAAGCGCATATGCAGGTTTTATCCCACACATGCGCTTTATGTTATCATCCAGAAACCAAGGCATCCCTTCCCTGCACAATGCAATGCAAACACATTGTAACATCAATGCAATGGAACAGTCCTTGAAATAACTGTAAAAATAGACTATAATAACATAAGGTTGCTGTGGCAGCGAAAGCTGCGTTTGTGGGTGCTTGCAACACCTGCATGAGCCTGTAAGTGCGTCAACACTTACAGGTCACGGCGACCTTTTTCAATTTTCCCCTACAATTATTATAGCCTTATATTTTCCAATGCGCAACAATTTTGTATTATTTTGTTTATCGATATTACATGATCGTAGGAAATATGGTTCAGGCTTGAATTACTTACTTTCTCTAAAAAGGAGTATTTCAAGCCTGAACCCATAGTCTCTGCATCAATTAAGTTCTTATGTTCAGTGCTTTCCCTGGGACACGTGGTGAGTCATCGCAAAGCAAGAGAGTTCTTAACCCATTCAGTTGCATTTTCATCTGCATCATTAGGATATTCAAAATTCATCTTTCCAGCTGCTTCAACAGCTAACAAACGGAATAGATCCATCGTCGCCAACAATGCATCTCCAATATCATTCCTAGAGTAAAGAGCAAATGCACTTTGGAGTCCTTCCTTAACTCTTTGTTCTGCCCAAATATCTAAAAAGCGTCCATCATGCCAAGTATCATAATCCCACCCATTCATTACATGAGCATGGTATTCAATCATTCTCAGCATATGCCTTTTCATATAACAGTCCACACATGATTTTGCAGCCCACAGCTCACCACGTAGCAGTTTTTTGGCAGTCCATACCGAGTGAAACCAAAAATCATTTGCCAGGTTTAAAAACTCACTATCTGAAATAGGTGAATAAAACCCCGCTTCTTTGGATATCTGGGGTAAGGTACCAGCCAATCCGATTTTGTCGATCAGTACACGGAAACCCCTTATAAATATTGATTGAACATCATGTCTTTCTATAATCTGCTTAATCCCTTGCTCCGGTAATATTACAAAATCAACATCTAAAGCATTTTCAAATAATACTCGCCTTTCTTTTCCTCCACCAACTGTGTTTTCAGTAAACGATATCCAATACTTACCAATGCTTTCAAGCCATTGATTTGACGATAAAAAATATTCTGGGTTGGCCACTACCATAACTAGGTCAAGGTCTGAATATTCATCTGCAGGGGGGTCTGTTCTGGCGCGTGAACCTATTATAAATACAGATTTTACGTCATGCGAAGTTTTAGTCCATGAGGTAAATTTTTCAATTATTTCAGTATATGTAATTAAAGAATTGTCTCTCATTATCTTTCTCCTTATACTTATATTTTCCTCTTTAACTAATACATTAGTTCACAGCATCCATGGTGTTAGGCACCCGCACAGTAAGAGGTAGTGATCCCTCAAACGGCTTAGAGAAACATTCGACAATAATACTTTCAGCATATATCATTTTTCATATATTTTATTTGTGTTGCCTTTTTCATTGCTTTGCTGTACAACTCTCTAGGAGACTACCTACAATGGGTTGTCTGTATCCTAAGCCTTATACATTAGCATATCTATAATTCTTTTGAATGGCCATTTATGAAACTTTTGATTGTTTATTCTGCCCAATCTATGCCATCTCTTATATGCGATAGATCCCCTAAGATAATCCTGCTCACTCCTTCTGACATAGCTAAGTCTATGACTGTTTTTGTCGCCATATGTAGCAGATGGTTATTATGCTTATATTTAGGAGGATTAGAATTAACTACTCCTGTCCTTTTCAATTTGTAAAACAACTTCCAAGATTCATGAAGTTGTTTCAATACTTCCTGAGCACTCTGCGCCGGAAGGCTCTTGTACCAAAAATGTTCTTTCAGACGCTTCTTCTGATCATATCCCATATAGTCACCTCCTTTCACAACTTAATCTGCATTTTATTTGCCACGCTATTACTTTTATGTAATATATTATCATTAGTACTATTATATCAAAAAATGACATAAAAAAACAAATTACCGTAGTAATCTGTTTTTCTTCAAATATGGTGGGTAGTACTGGGCTCGAACCAGCGACCCCTACGATGTCAACGTAGTGCTCATACCAACTGAGCTAACCACCCATGTTACTTTGATATTATAACATTTTTCAGACATGTGTTCAATACTATTATTTGCCTATAATTCTAGTAAAATTCATATCAGAATCAAAAACATCCTTTAAGCAGAATAGTGTTCAATCTTAAGATCCTTCGGTCGCTCCTCCCTCAGGATGACACCGGTGGCAGTTGGCTTTTAAAATTTCAAAGCCCGGCATCATTCCGATACCGGGCCCTTACTACTCGTTCTTATCTTCAGTGCAGCAGCCTTTGTCTTCCTTCTTAAGCTTGATCTTCTTTACTATTTCCGGAACCATGCTGACCAGCTTTTCAATGTTTGATCTGCTCTTTACAGGAAGCATTGTTACTGCGTCCTCTTTGATGACTATTATTGCATCAGGAGATATTTTGGCACCAACGCCTACACCTGTTCCCATGCCGTCGTTGCCCTTTTCGTCTTTTCCGCCGCCGCCACCACCGCCGCAGCCGAAGGCTACAGTGATAATGGGGATTAGTGTTGTTTCCCCTACAACTATAGGTTCTCCAATTACTGTTTCTGTTTTCAGGAATTTTTCCAGATGACTGAATAAAGTTTCCAAGCTTTCATTTATGGGTGTTTTTCCTTCCATAACTTATATCCTCCTCTAATTATTCTCAAATTTGTTCTACATATAATAATTACACTGATAACTTAAAAAAGTTTCAACTTTTTTTCTTACTGAATAAAATTCTTCTCACAGGTTTTTTCAGAATGGTCCTTACTGTCTGATAAACCAGGCTTCCTACCACCATACTGCCTTCAGCGCGCAAATCCAGATCTATTATCTCCTGGGAAAAATCAGGAGTCAGGTGAAGTCTTGCATGAGGGATCAAATTTTTGATTATCCCCGTGATGCCGCACGTTATTCCGGTAAGGGACGGATCATCAAAGCCATAGGTTCCGTATAAATGAAAATACTTTGGCTTTGCAATATTGATCACTTTCTTGAAGTACTCAAGGATTTCATTTATCAATGTCTTATCTGTAAAATCCTTTATGCTAAGCCCTTTTCCCGGCTTTTTTTCCTTTTCCTTTTTTTCAGGCTTTTGCCCGGGCTGCTCTTCTTTCTCTTCTGTATTCCTGCTCTTCAGCCTGTATACTCTTCTATCCATAACCTGTAAGGTTATATCCACAGCTTCTCCCTCAATTTCCGCGTTTATTCCAAGAAGCTTCCAAGCCCAGCCCAGAACAAGCTGCACCCTGAATCCATCGGCAGCCAGAACCTGTCCTGAATAATTGAAGGGTATTATCATAAGGAGCAGCACCAGCCCCAATATGAACAAAAGTATATAAAGCAATATTTTAAGAATGATCAACAATACCAGCATAGGGTCTACCCCCAAAAATTATTTATCTCACACTGTCCAAGAGCTCTCCAACTCTCTTTTTAACAATAGCTGTCAGCAGATTCCGGGTTTTTGAAGCAGTCTTTTTTACGCCTTTGGCCACATACCTTCTCCCGGGTATGTATTTCATGAACTTTATGGAATTGTTCATAATACTGCTTCCTAATTTCATGCCTCTGTTTAGTACGTACTTAAGCTTTTCCCTCTTGTTCAGCTCATACATGCAGTTATCCACCAGCTTGTTTATCAGCAGATCAAGCTCTCTTACCCCTGAATCATCATCAAAAAACTTCTCCAGCTCGTTTTCCAGAGTCATTACCATATTCAGTTCCTTTCTGCACTCGCCACAGTAGTTTATATGCTCTCTAAGAAAAATCAATTCCAGTGGATCAATGGTGTTGTCGGCGTATTTCTGAATTATTTCCCTGTCAAATCCACAGCTCATTTTCCACACCTCCAATAAGTTTCACACTAAATCCATTATGTACGGTTTATGATATTCCCGAGCTTTTCCTTCAGAACGTATCTTGCCCTGTGAATATTCGTCTTTACAGTACCTATCGGCTCCTTGAGCAGCACTGCAATTTCCTCATAGCTCAATCCCTCATAGTATCTAAGAACCAGTACCATTCTATGCTTGGGCTTGAGACACTCCAGATTTTCCCTTATCAACTGCCCCAATTCCTTATCCAGTACCTCCGATTCCACATCCTTTTGTGCTGCAATTACATCCTCCAGAGCTTTGTCATCATCATCCGACTTATTCAGCGATACCGAATCATATCTGCGGGTCCTCTTGAAGTTAAGGCAGGTATTAACCGCAACTGTTCTGAACCAAGGGTGAAAGGGCATTTTTTCATCAAACTTAGAGATATTTTTGAATACTTTTATATAAACCTCCTGAGCCATATCCAGAGCATCCGGCTCATTCTGCACATAGCTGTAGCAAAGCTTATATAGATATCTCTCATACATTTTGAAAAGCTCGATAAAAGCAGTCTTGTCATGCTTTTTACATCGAGCAATAATGCCGGCCTCTACATGCACAGCATCACCCCCAGGCTATACAGTATATTACACAAAAAAATAGAAATTGTTTCATTTTTTTCTGCTTTTTTTAACTTCTAAAAAAAAATAAAAGGGTAAAGCTATTCATAGAACAATAATATTTTTATTTTAAAAGTTTCTTTACAGAATCATACAATTCTTACGTTCAAATACGCCCATTCAATAAATGAAAGGATGATGCTTGTGAAGGTTAAACAGATTATGACCACCGATGTCAGTACAGTTTCACCAAGTGATACAGTTACCAAGGCCGCTTCCATAATGGGGCAGTTAAATGTCGGCTCTGTGCCGGTAACCGATAATAACAAGGTTGTTGGCATTGTCACCGACAGGGATATTATCCTCCGTGGAGTGGCAAAAGGCAATGATTCCAACCAGAAGATTTCCGAAGTTATGACTACTAACATCAAATGCGCTACTCCGGAAATGGATATTCACACAGTTGCCGATATCATGGCCGAGAACCAGGTGCGAAGACTTCCAGTTGTAGAATCTGATATACTGGTTGGCATCGTTGCAATAGGCGACCTGGCAGTAGAAAACATACTTGAAAACGAAGCCGGTGAAGCACTTCACAATATTTCAATGGGTGTAAGACACTAGATTCTAGTTTCAAATCTCCGGATTCCCGGAGATTTTTTTCTTATAATCATATTACCACTAATTACCGTTCTATAAAACCTCTAGGACTATATTTAATATTTTTTTGACATCATGGGGATTATATGGATATAAGTAATAATACTGGAGAGGTGTGGCCGTTGCTTATAATATTCACCAGAACATTGATACTTTATGTTGTTATTATAATTGTGCTCAGATTGATGGGGAAAAGGCAAATAGGACAACTACAGCCCTCAGAGCTTGTTGTGGCTCTTATAATTGCAGATTTGGCGGCAGTTCCTATGGCAAATGTAGGCATTCCTCTTATCAATGGCATAATACCTATTCTTACACTATTCATCATGGAGGAGCTTCTATCCCTTATCTCCCTGAAGAGCGAGGGTGCAAGAGGTTTTATATCCGGCAAACCCAGTATCCTTATCGAACGGGGAACAATAATGGAGGAGGAGCTTAGAAGAATGAGATACAATCTGAATGACCTGCTGGAGCAGTTAAGGCTAAAGGACTTCTCAAATCTGGAGGATATTGACTATGCCATACTGGAGACCAGCGGACAGCTAAGTGTAATCCCCAAACCAGAAAACAAGCCTGTTACAATAAAGGATATGGATATCAAACCCGATTCACAGCATCTGCCTGTCACTGTTATAATTGACGGAAGGACAAATTCGGATAACCTTGCCAAAATAGGTTTGGACGATGATTGGCTTATAAAGGAGCTTAAAAAAAATAAAGTAAACTCCATAAAAGATGTATTTTTTGCCTATCTTAATCCTGAAAGAAAGCTTATGTATCAGCTTAAAGGAAATTCCATGAGCAAAAGAGGAGGAAAACAGTAAAATGAAACCCCTTATAGTTATTGCTGTACTTACAATACTCCTTATCGCCGGAGGCTGTCTCACCCTTTACGTACTGGATTCTGAATCTCAAAGACTTTCCAATAGTCTTTCGGAGCTTGAAGAGGATATTGAAAAGCAGAATTGGGATGCGGCATCCAAAAAGCTGGAAGAATTCCACAACAAATGGGATAAGGTAAGCAAACTATGGTCAATGCTTATTGACCACTATGAAATTGACAATATAGAATTGGTTCTGTCCCGGCTTGCTTCCTATGTGAAAACTCAGGATAAAAATGAAGCCTTGTCACAAATGTCCTCTTTGAAAACTCTTATAAAGCATATACCCGCCAAGGAAGCCTTTAATTTTAAGAATGTTTTCTGATGAGCCTAGTCATGTCTTCAGGTATTTCAGCTGTAAAGCTCAGCTTGCTATGTAATATCGGATGAAGCATTTTTATCTTGTAGGCGTGTAGTGCATGCCTGTTTATTTTTCCCTCGCCGCCTCCGTATAGTTCATCTCCAATCAGCGGATGTCCCAAATGTGCCATATGGACTCTTATCTGGTGTGTGCGTCCTGTCTCCAGAATAATGCTGAGAAGGCTGTAATCCTCATATCGTTCAATTACCCTATAGTGAGTAATTGCTCTGCCTCCGTCCTCTCTTACCACATGCCTTATAGAATGTTCCTTTTCTCTTGCTATAGGAGCATCAATAGTGCCTGAATCAGCCTCGACTCTGCCCTGTGCAATGGCCAGGTATTCCTTGGTCGCATTGTACTTGCTGCCCTCCAAGGATATAAGGTGTTGAACATGAGAGCTTTTTGCAAACAGGATAAGGCCCGATGTATTCCTGTCAAGCCTGTTTACCGGCCTTATGGTTACATTTCTGCCCTCCTCCATCAAGTGGTACATGAGCCCATTTGCCAATGTACCCATATAATAGTTTCTGGAAGGGTGGGTCGGAATACCTGCCGCCTTATTGATCACTATCATATATTCATCTTCAAATACTATGTCAAGCTCCATATACTCGGGAAGAATGTTCTCAGAGCCTTGGTCCGGAAGCTCAAATTCCACCCTGTCCCCTGTTTTCAATATTTTATCTGTATGCACCAAACCTCCGTTTACCTTTAGAGAGCCTGATTTCTTAACCTTTATAAGCCCATTTCTGGACATCATAAGCTTTTTTCGGATATATTCACCAAGCTTCAGTCCATCATATTCCTTATCTATATCAAATATATTATAGCTTTTCAAATGCCAATCACTCCAGTTCCAACAGAGCTGCAAGCCTGATGATATCACCGGGAAGCTCTGCATGCAGCTTGATTATTCCTTGGCCCTCAGGATGCGGAAGCTCCATATCAGTGGCATGCAAAGCATGTCTGCCAATGAGCGGACTTTCCTTCCCATATAAAGTATCTCCAACTATCGGGCATCCCAAATAGCTGAGGTGAACCCTTATCTGATGTGTCCTCCCTGTTGCCAGCTCCAGACGCAGCAATGAAAAACCCTTTGACTTGCTTAGTGTTTCATATATAGTAACTGCCGGCTGCCCATTACTTGTGACTCTTCTTTTTATGGGATCAGCTTCGTCTTTCCCGATGGGTTTGTCAATTATACCCTTATGCGGCTCTATGACCCCTTCTGTTATAGCAGTATAATACTTTTTTACGCTTTCTGTCCGCATACTTTCATCAAGTATCCTGTGCGCTGCAGCACTCTTAGGAATCACAACAATTCCTGATGTGTTCATATCCAGTCTGTTCAAAAGGCGCAGTGCCATTTTCTCTCCCTGCTTGTCAAAATAATGTGCTGCTGCATTGAGCAAAGTCCCTGTTGGATGGTTTGGAGTCGGGTGCACGAGCATGTGAGGCGGCTTGTTAACCGCCAAAATATGCTCGTCCTCGTATATTATCGAAAGCTCAATATCCTCAGCCACTATATCTCTTCTGTGCTCTTCCGATAAATCTATTTCAAGAATATCCCCATCCTTCAGCTTATTATCCCTGTATGCTTTTTTCCCATTTACGAACACTTTTTTATTCTTGAGAAGCTTCTTTATCTGTCTTGAAGAAATGTCCAGTGACTCCGACATATATTCGACAATTGATATTTTATTTTCTCCTTGATTTATCTTATACTTCCTTTGCATTTCAATGCCTCTCTACTCTTTACTATGCACTTGTGCTTCGGGCACTATGATTTACAACCAATTTGTACCTTAATATTATTACCGCAAGAATGAACACAATACCTGCCATACCGCTGACTTTGAAGGTAAAACCGACACCGAAGCTTTCAGCCATAGTGCCTGAATAAATACTGCCGATTGGTATTGCTCCTCCCACTACCAGGGAATAGACACTCATTATCCTTCCCCTCATCCCATCCGGAGAATGTGTCTGCACACAGGTATTGGACGAGGACAAGGCAGAGGTCATCGACCACCCTGCAAGCATGAACATCAGAAATGCATATAGGAATTCAGTCTGAAATCCTATAATAAAAACACATATGCTCAAGCTCAGATACGCCCCCATTAGAAGCTTCATTCTCAAGCCCTTGTAGCTGGTAGCCGCCAGCAAAAGTGCCCCTGTAAAAGCACCCAGGCCCAGTGCAGTCAGCAAAAATCCGTAGGATCTGGAATCACCATTTAATACTGTCTTAGCCATTACCGGTATCAATATGTTGAAATTTAATATTATTGTATTGCTGAAGGCCAACATTAAAAATGTGGTGTTGATAACCGGATTACTTGCTATGTATTTTAGACCTTCCCATATCTCATGGCTTATTTTGATTCCGCTTCTATCTATGGTACTCTTTCCTTCATTTTGAATCCTGTTTATGTTGATAATAACCGGTATAAAGGATAGTCCATTTATCAGAAAGCAGACTGTAGCGCCGAAATAGCTGAACGCCAGGCCTGCCACGGCAGGACCGATAACTCTGGCAGCGTTGAAAATGGTGGAGTTCAGTGCAATCGCATTCATCAGATGCTCCTTGGATGCCAATTCAGCCATATAAGATTGACGCACCGGCATGTCTATACAGTTCAAGGTTCCCAGCAGCAATGCCTGAAGGGCTATAGTCCCATAAGAGGCTATTCCTCTCCACACAAGGAATGCAAGTACGAAGGCGTTAACAGCCATTATAGTCTGTACTGCAAAAAGCAGCTTCTTCTTTGAGTGCCTGTCGATTAACGCCCCTACAGGAAGTGAAAAAAGAAGCATCGGCGTGAATTGCAGCGCAGTTATAATACCGAGCTTAAAGGAGGAGTCTGTTATCTGATACACCAACCAGGACTGTCCCACAGTCTGCATCCATGTGCCTATTAAGGAAATGCACTGCCCGGTCCAGAAAAGTCTGAAGTCCCTGTGCGTCAATGCAGGAAAATTTCTATTGATTATACTCTTTAGAGACATTTATTTACCCCACAAATATAAAAATTGATATTTTTTTATAACGAATAGGAAAGTATAAATTACCTTAGTGTACCACTTGACCTGAATGAGTTTCATAAAAGGCTTCCTTGGTCGTTAAAATGCTTCAATAGAAGCCTTTTTTATAATAATTATACCATATAAATGCAAAAAGTGCGGCTGATGCCGCACTTCCGAGTTTAAATAATCGGGTTTGATGCTGTATAACTTTCATCTTTAATATTATTGGCCTTAGCATCCTGTATTATCTTATTCTTGGCCAATTCTTCCTGAATTTTAATCAGTCTTTCCATATTCGGATAGGTTTTCAGGTTCGAAAGTAATATTTTATTATTATCCATAATTACACCTCTTTCTTTCAAATTTGGTTGTGATAATAATAAGTTTTTCCTTTCTCTCTTGATCAACACCTCCAAGCAATATATAAAGGTACTGCAAACACAACCTAAATTTTTTGTTAATATGTTTTGTAGATAAAATATCATTTATTTTTATCTTAATTCTATTATAACCTATTTTATTTACAATTTCTTGCTCTTCAACCCTGCCAAAACGCGATTAACCAACTGTAATCATAGCTATCCGTCCTTATTCAAGATAGCCTATAGACTTTACCGGAACTCCTCTGTATTTGGCTATTTTCCTTATATGTCCGTTTTTTTTATAACGAATAGGAAAGCATAAATTTCATTAATGTACCACTTGACCTGAATGAGTTTCATAAAAGACTTCCTTGGTCGTTAAAATGCTTCAATAGAAGCCTTTTTTATAAATTAGTATTAATCCCCATGAAGGGTAAGTACCCTTGGCCTGTCTATTGCTATACTTTCATTTAAGGCAGCCATGCTAAAAAGCTCTTCAGCCTGTATCAGGGACAACCCTTTAATTTTTATCTTGGTGACATCAGCCTGACCCAATCCCCTTCTATGCAGTTCAAACAGATAGTGTACGGCCTGGGGCAGCAAGCCCATCATACGGGCCGCTACAGCATCAGCTGCCACAGGATCTGTGCCTGCCACTAAAATATTGGAGCTTACAGCCTTTCCATCACTGGGGCCAGTCCATACCATGCCGTTCATTCCGGATAGAATTGTAATATCTATTGGTACTACCTCACCCATCGCAGCGATGAAATTATGTAAGTCCTCATGAATGCCCAGCTTCTTCTTTGGCATTCCGTGGATTTCTGCAGGAGGCCATGATAGTGCCATGTTTTTTATTCCAAGGGATACCGTAGCCTCCTTATGCATTTTTATTGGAGTAAAGGAAATATGCACATCCATTTCCTCACATAATCTGTTTATTTTAGTTGAAGGTACAATATCATGATTGATGCTGATCTCTGTATAGGGGCCATAATTCAGATCTACAAACTCAATTTCCTCTTCTCTTATTATCTTATTAAATCCAACTTCTTCAAAAACCTGCTGTGTAGGTGCACCCCCTGAACCGGCTGCAACTACAACTCTTGAGGGCTTGGAATTCTTGACATACCTTATTATCTTCCTCAATAAATCAGGATGAACAACCGTACCGGTACTTGCAGGCTTGCTGTCCACCATATTCGCTGTAATAACCACTGTGGCTCCCTGCTTTATCAGGCTTGAAGCCTCTATCATGTTTAATACGTCCTCCACACAGTTTTGGGAGCTCGCAGCATCAACAATTGCTACAAGCGGGTCCTGAACCTTTCTTTTTCGCACAAAAAAACACCTCCGGTTTATTCTCCCACGGCAGGTGCTTATTATTCGTACTATTTTGTATTATATATTCAATAGCCTTGCAAGTGCAGGGTTTATTCCCAGATTTTCCTTCAGATTCAAATACTCATCGTAAGCCTTTCTGTTCCTGCCACTCTTTTTAACAGCCCTTATCATAAGATTTTTAGGGGTGTCAAGAGGTGATATATATTCCACTATGGAAACCTCATAGCCCATTGCCTCCAGAAGCAGCCCTCTTATGCCGTCGGTCAGGGCGTCAGCTATCCTTGCTTTCAATACTCCATACTTTATAATCTCACTAAAGGGTTTGTATTCATATTGACTGAGAAGCTCTCTATGGCAGCAAGGTATTACAATTATACCCTCAGCCCCGTATCTCACTCCGGCGGCTATTGCCATGTCCGTGGCAACATCACATCCATGAAGACTTACAACTATATCTATCTTCCTTGTGGGCTGATAGTTCTGAATATCGATCTGATGGAACTCCATATTCCTGTAACCCATATCTTTTGCCATCTTCTTTGAGGAGCTTATAACCTGCTCGGATATATCGAGACCTATGAAATAGCAATTTTTCTTCAGCTTCTCTTTTATATAGAAATTCAGCACAAAGGAAAGATATGACTTGCCGCAGGCGCAGTCAAGCACCGTAATGCTGTCCTTATCCCCTTGCTCCTTTATAAGCCCGTCAACAAGCTCGACGAAGTGGTCTATCTGGTTGTACTTTCTTATCATATCGTTTTTTACTTTACGGTCTGCTGTGAGTATTCCAATAGATTGAAGCACGGCATCAGCTTCTCCCACTTTGACAAAATAAGTCCTGTTAGTCCTTGCGGTTACATCATTATGCAGGTTTGCCGGTTCCTGCTCCCGATCGGTGTATTTTACCTTTACATTATTTTTTTCGGTGCTTATGACAATACTGCTGCCCCTCTCCAAATAGTTTATTATGCAGTTATCATATTCTTTTCCTGAATACAATATGGTATCCACTAATTCAGAAGGAGTTATTGCAGTTTTAACCTTCTTAAACTCAAAGACAAGGGCGTCTTCGCTGCTGTATACCTTAGCTCCGGCAGTCTTTCCGCCTTTTTCATACTGTATCTCCATATCTTTGAAAAACAATATGTTTTCCTCAAGTCTGGATTCTATACTTCCCAATATATTTATAAGCTTCTTTTCCAGTGATTCCAGCAATCAAATCCCCTCCATCCCGAATAGCCTGCCGGCTATTTTTGCGAAATTCTCCGGCAGTCTGCTTACAAAGTTCTTGCCCTTCAGATAGCCTATATCCTGATGTACTTCACGGAAAGCCACTTTATATGCATAAAGGAACTGATGCTTCAAGCCATACTGTTTCCTGAAGCATTCATTTATATCCCTTTCCCCGTACTTCAGATCACCTGCAAGAGGGTGCCCCAAGCTTGCTAAGTGAGCTCTTATCTGATGGGACCTTCCTGTTACCAGTTCAACCTCCAGAAGTGAAAAGCGCATTCCCAGCTCCATTATGGTATCTGATACCCCAAGGGTTCTAAAAATCGTGTGTATCTCCTTCCCATCCCCTTTATAAGTATCCTGGATTGAAGAAGTATTACTCTCCTCATCCTTCTTAATAAAGGCTTTTATCTCTCCGCTCTTTTCCATTTTTCCAGCTACTATGCACAGGTATAGTTTTTGCACTCCTCTTTCTCTGATAGTACTATTCACTGCTTTTAAGGTCTTGTAATTCTTGGCTACCATTACAATTCCACCGGTATTCCGGTCCAGCCTGTTGCATACCGCAGGAGAAAAGGTCTCCGACTGCACAGTCCCTTTTTTCTTGTATATATGGTACAAAGCTCTGTCTATAAGCGTATCGCTGTCGACCGGTTTATCAGGGTGAGTTAGCAGACCAGCAGGCTTATTGACAATTATTATATTTTCATCCTCGAAAATTACGTCCAGGCTTTTTCCCGGTTTGGGTACAGGCAAATCCTGTCCGGCTTCTGCTTCCGGCTTTTCAACGTAGAGCTGCAGCAGGTCACCCTCGCTGAGCATCTGATTCTCCTTTACTCTCTTTCCATTCAGCTTGATTTTGTTCTTCCTGAAAAGCTTGTAAATGTCTCCCAGGGTATACTCCTTGAGATATTTTCTAAGAAATCTATCCACCCTTTGGCCTGATTCGTTTTCAGTCATTCTGATTTCGAACATGTTGCACCTCTGTCCGTTTTTATATATTTTGTGCTATTGCGCTGCAATGTAATCGTTAAATAAAATCGGGCAATAAGTATTATAACTTACAGCCCTAAAAGTTATTATGCATTTCCCGGTGAAAATACACAATACATAACTATATCCTTATCACCGGTATTTAGAATTCCGTGTTCGCTTCCAGTAGGTGCTATTATTATAGTGCCCGCTTCCGCCTTCTGTCTTATACCGTTAACCAGTGCCGAGCCTTCACCTTCAATTATATAAAATACCTCAAGCACCTCATGGGTATGAGGCAATATTTCACCACCGGGCTTTATTATTGCAAGGTTTGCTGAAAGCCTTCCGTTCTCATCATTTATTGTCAGCTGCTTTGCGTATAACTCTTTGTGATTCGGCCTCTTTACAAGCTCTACATCTCTCTGATTCCTGATAATTGCATCCATAAAAGTTCCTCCTTATGTTATTTGGGTGCTATGACAAGTGCCTCGCCATCCAGAACTTCAACTCCATCCTGGCTATAGCAGGTTGTTTTTATCCTTACTCTGCCCTTTTCAAGCTTTTCTATTACTTCTGCCACTGCTTTTATAGTTTCTCCCATTTTCACAGGAGCCTTAAAACTGAGCTGCTGTGAAAGATATATGGTTCCGGGACCTGGCAGCTGCATTCCCAACACTGCAGACACAAGGCCCGCTGTCAGCATACCGTGAACAATCCTTCCGCCGAATTTTGTATTTTTCATGGCTTCATGATTTATATGTGCCGGGTTCATATCTCCTGTTACTCCGGCAAACATGTATACATCAGCTTCGCTTATAGTCTTCTCAAAGCTTGCTGTATCCCCGACATTTATCTGCGAAAATGTCTTACCCATTTCATCTCCTCCTTCGAAAATCTCTACATATACTAATATAGCACAATAAGCCAGTGAATTAAATCCTCTTTACAATTTGGAAACACGTGGTATAATTTAATTAATATTATTATTAAAATTTATTTTATTGTTAAATTTAATTTGGAGGTATACTATGCAGTACGAAAAAATATTATCAACCCTGGATGAGATAAAAACCTTTTCAGATCCCTTCAGACTCAAGATACTACTGGCTTATGGGGATAAAAATGAGCCAATGACTGTAAAACAGATTGCAGTCAAGCTTGATGAAGTACCGGCAAAAGTACACTATCATGTCAAAGAGCTGGAGAGAATAGGTATTCTCGAAATTGTAGAGACACGTGAAAAATCCGGAATACTGGAAAAGTACTACCTGCCTACTGCTGAAAACATAAGAATAGATAAGAATTTCAGCACATCCGAAGGCTGCTCAGAGGAGCTGCAGGAAATGGGGGGCATGGTGCTCAATACCCTTTTGGATGAGTATGGGCGATTCAGGAAATATACAAACAAGAATGCCAGGGATGCAAAAATGACTATGGGCACCGTGTACCTTACTGATGAAGAATGTGAAGAGCTTGACTTGATTGTTACCAACTATGTCAACTCAAAAAAGTACAGTGAGGGTGCAAAGGCTTATGTACATGGCTTCTTGCTTTTCAGGAAATATGACAGCCCGGAAGGAGATTAGAGATGGAAATAAAAACTGGCCCGGCAGAAAAAAATGGCTTCCCGGCTCTTTTACAATATAGGTCCTTCCTGCTGATATGGCTGGGGAATACCGTGTCCCGGTTTGGTGATGCACTAGACAGTATAGCATTTATGTGGATGATATATATAATGACAGGTTCTCTTATACTGATGGGTACTATTATGGCTGTAAATGCATTGCCCTCTTTGATTTTCGGAATGATTGCGGGAGTTTTTGTAGACAGGATGGCAAAAAGAAAGGTAATGATTGCGGCAGATTTGCTTAGAGGCATATCGACTGCATTTGTCGCACTGCTTTTCTTCTTTGGCACTCTAGAAATATACTACCTTTATATTTTCACTTTCTTTAATTCCTGCTGTGAAGTATTTGCCCACCCTGCCAGGGCAAGCGCCATGCAGCTGCTAGTAAGAAAAGAGCACTACCTGACAGCAAATTCACTGCGTGAGGCATCAAACTCCGCTGCACAGATTATTGGTACCGGTGTGGCTGCATTGATTCTAGGAATCTGGAGCATAGGTACTGCTATACTCATCGATGCCTTCACCTTTATTTTCTCAGCGTTCACAGCCGTTGCTGCCCCCTTTGATGAGAGTATACCTCCCGGAAAGCCGTTATCTGCAGACGCAGTTCTCACTGAAATGAAGGAAGGCCTTAATATTATAAAAAATAGTATCGTACTCGCTGTTGCAGTGACTATCTCATGTCTTGCAAACTTTCTGCTTACTCCATTCAACATACTCGTGCCTGCGTATTCGGACAGAATCCTCATGGCAGGCTCTAAAGGATACGGTCTGATTGAAATGTCCTTTACTATAGGTATGATAATAGGTGCCCTTGCAATAGCACAGCTTGGCGGAAGATTCAAAAAAAGCACACTTATATTAGTTGGATTTGTAGCTTTGGGGTTGGGTATCGGGCTGCTTGGCATTGTAAATAACCTATATATGGCTATAAGCATATGCGGCATCACGGGCGCATTTATTCCCTTCATATCAACCAGTGCTATAACAATTGTCCAGGAAATCACCCCAAGGGATAAAATGGGTAGGGTATCATCAATAATGGGGACGCTATGTATGCTTGGTCTGCCGTTAGGGTATGCGGTATCCGGTTTTATAGCCTCAGGGCTGGATATACAGAACACTTTCTTTTTTCTGGGACTATTTATATGCCTTATGACGGTTCCTGTGATCTTCATAAAAGAATTCATGCGCTGCTGAAAAATTCAGGAAGGGTATTAACCCTTCCTGAATTTCAGCTCATTTTCCTCCGAATCAATAAGTATGTTGTCTCCGTCTTCTATTTCACCGGCTATCAATGCTCTTCCTATAGAGGTCTCCATTTTTCTTTGTATGAACCTTTTCAACGGTCTTGCCCCATAGACGGGATCATAGGAATTGTTCATTATATAGTCCTTGGCATCATCACTCAGTGAGATTTTTATATTCCTGTCCTTAAGCCTTTCCGCCACTTTTTCAAAGAGCAGTTCGATTATTTTCCTTATTTGTTCCTTATGCAGAGGCTTGAAGAACACGATATCATCCACTCTATTCAAAAACTCAGGCCTGAAATGCCGCTTAAGCTCCTCATTAACTGCCTTTTCTGCTTCAGGCTTCAATTCACCGTCTTTGTCCACACCTTCCAGAAGGTACATGCTGCCTATATTTGAAGTCATGATAATAACAGTATTCTTGAAATCCACAGTTCTGCCCTGACTGTCCGTAAGTCTTCCTTCATCAAGAATCTGGAGAAAAATATTGAACACATCATGATGAGCCTTTTCTATCTCATCAAAGAGCAATACAGAGTATGGCTTTCTTCTGACTGCTTCAGTAAGCTGCCCTCCTTCATCATAGCCGACATAGCCGGGAGGTGCACCTATGAGCCTTGCGACAGTATGCTTTTCCATATATTCAGACATATCTATCCTTATTATATTGTCCTCACTGTCAAAAAGTGCTTCTGCAAGGGCTTTAGCCAGCTCAGTCTTTCCTACCCCTGTGGGTCCAAGGAATACGAAGGAGCCAATAGGCCTTTTAGGATCCTTCAGTCCGCTCCTGGCCCGAATTACTGCATCTGCTACTGCAGAAACCGCTTCCTCCTGCCCTACAACTCTTCTGTGAAGTATTTCATCCAGTCTGAGAAGCTTTTCCCTTTCATTCTCCATAAGTCTTTTTACCGGTATTCCGGTCCACTTGGATATTATCTCGGATATTTCTTCTTCGGTAACCTCTTCCCTAAGAAGCTGTCCCATGCTCTGCTTCTTTTCCAGCTTTGATTTTTCTTCATTTAGCTGTTTTTCCAGCTCAATAAGCTTACCATATTTTAATTCCGCTACTCTGTTGAGATCATACTTCAGTTCTGCCTTCTCAATCTCTGATTTTGTATCTTCAATCTGCCTTTTTATATCACGTATATTCTTAATATTGTCTTTCTCAAGCTCCCACTGAGCTTTCATCGCATCTCCGGCAGATTTCAGCTCTGAAAGCTCCTTGTTAAGAGCTTCCAGTCTCTCCTCCGACTGCTTATCCCTCTCCTTCTTCAATGCTTCCCGTTCTATTTCCAGCTGCATTATTCTTCTCATTATCTCATCAAGCTCGCTTGGCATGCTGTCTATTTCAGTACGCAGCATGGCAGCGGCTTCGTCAATAAGGTCGATAGCCTTATCAGGGAGGAATCTATCGCTGATATACCTGTTGGAAAGCACTGCAGCCGATATTAAAGCATTATCCTGTATCCTGACACCATGGTGTATCTCAAATTTCTCTTTGAGTCCTCTTAGTATTGATACTGTGTCCTCTACATCAGGTGCTTCAATAAGCACCGGTTGGAATCTTCGCTCAAGAGCTGCGTCCTTTTCTATATTCTTCCTGTACTCGTCCAGGGTGGTAGCCCCTATGCAATGCAGCTCTCCTCTTGCCAGCATAGGCTTCAAAAGATTCCCTGCATCCATTGCTCCTTCAGCCTTCCCTGCTCCTACTATATTGTGGATTTCATCAATGAACATAATGATTCGGCCCTTTGACTTTTCAATCTCTTTCAAAACTGCCTTCAACCGCTCCTCAAACTCTCCCCTGAACTTGGCTCCAGCTATGAGCGCACCCATGTCCAGAGAAAAGATTGTCTTATTCTTAAGCCCCTCAGGCACGTCCCCCTTCATTATTCTTTGCGCCAGGCCTTCTACTGCAGCAGTTTTCCCAACCCCTGGCTCGCCTATAAGCACAGGATTATTTTTTGTTCTTCTTGAAAGTATCCGTATTGCTCTCCTTATTTCATTATCCCTGCCTATTACCGGATCAAGCTTTCCCCTGCGTGCATCCTCCACCAGGTCGCGTCCGAACTTTTTTAGAGCTTCGTAGGTTTCCTCCGGATTTTGGCTGGTAATTCTTTGACTGCTCCTCACTGTGGAAAGCTCTCTAAGGTACTTATCTCTTGTTATTCCATACTTTTTAAAAATTTTTGAGGATGGTGAATTTGTATCATCTATTAAAGCCAGAAATATATGCTCTACACTTATATACTCATCCTGAAATTTTTTTGCTTCTTCCTCCGCCTTTATGAATAACTCTTCAAACCTTCTGGAAACATAAGGTGAGGTAGCTGCCGCACCATAAACCTTAGGGATTTTTTCAAGCAGGTCTGAAAGATCCTTATAATAGAAATCGAAAGGCACATTCATTTTTGAAAGCAGCTTGAGAATCAAGCCCTCATTCTGCGAGATCAATGTAAAATGCAAATGCTCTCCTTCAATTGTCTGATGGTTATGTTTAATAGCCAGGCTCTGGGATTCAAGAACCGCTTCCTGTGCCTTTTGAGTTAGTTTATTTATATCCATGTATTTTTTCCTCCAACTTTGACTTTGACTTTCTTTGACTTTTAATTATTTTATATCATATCCGTTTTTTAAATGCAAGCTAAATTTGGAACTATACCAATAATATAACACTTATATTATTCTCATTTCAGTAAAACATAATATCAGGAGGTGATATAAATGGCAAGAACTAATCAGAAGGTAGTACCTCAGGCAGCAGCTGCTCTTGATAGGATGAAATTTGAGATAGCTACTGAAGTAGGCGTAAACTTAAAAGAAGGCTACAATGGTGACATCGCAGCAAGGGATGCAGGCAGAGTAGGCGGAAACATGGTTAAAAGATTAATCGAGCAGGCTGAAAGAAGCATGTCCGGTAGATAATATTAATCCCATTAAAATAAGAGCACTCCTTTCCGGGGTGCTCTTATTTTAAATCTGCATGATCGCTCTAGTTAAGTTTTTTACTGCTCGACAGGATTCCTATTATCTGCCCTGTGCTGTCGAATATGGGTATGCTTATATTTATGACAAAATTGTAAGTCTGGTAGCTTAGCCTTGGCTCTGTAACATTAATTGCCCTTTTTGCAATTGCATCCGAAAAGAACTTCCTATCACTGTAATCCACACCCAAGGTATTCTGATATTTGGCTATGTCATCGGAATTGCACCATATATCACGGGTTTTTTGTATACCATTTGAATCAAGGACAAAGAACATGTTGAATCCACCTTTATTCGTCTTCATATACTCCTGTAAGGTTTTTTCCAAGGGCTCCTGGCTCATTTGCTTCAGTGTGCTGCTTTGTGACAAAGCTGTCAGCTCCTGCTTGGCAAACTCAATCCCTTTTTTAGTTTCATCATCAAGTATTTTTCCCTTGGCAATAAGCCCTTGCAGAGATTCATCTATTGCTGCCGATGTTTCCTTGAGCTTGTCAGATTTCTTTTTCAAATCGTCAAGCTTGTTTTTCATTTCACCGGTTGTTGCCAGGTTAACCTCTGATACTTCTGAAGTAACTGAAATGGTGCTGGTTAATTCCTCTGTTATTGTAGCTACTTCCTTGACTGAGTTGCTCTGCTGCTGCAATATACCGGATGCGTGCAGCATTCTGTCATTTATATCATAAACCGAGTCAAACAAAATCCCTATGGTTTTTGATGTATCTGAGATACTGCTTAGCATAATATTTATATCACTATTTACTTTTTCTGAAGTATCCACGGTCTTTTCTATAGTTCCTATCGTGTTTTTAACATCATTCTGTATAGTGCTTACAATTTGTTTTGATTCTTCAGCAAGCTTTTTTACTTCTTCAGCAACTACCGAAAAGCCTCTGCCTGATTCTCCTGCTCTCGCAGCCTCAATAGAAGCATTTAATGCCAGCAAGTTGGTTTGCTCTGCTATTTCCGAAACCTTTCCAATAATATATGTAATCCTTTTTGTTTCTTCCACCATTTTTTTCATATTACCGGAATTTTCACTTTCCTTTTCAGCCGTCTCTTTTGCCAGCTTCACTATGCTCTCAATCTGAGCTTTATCCTTTTCGATTCTCAAGCTTAAGTCCTGACTTAGATTGCTTACCTTCTGTATGCTTTCATCAATAACATCAATTTCGCTTGCCAGTTCCTGCATTTTGGACAGGGTTGTCTGAGCAATTTCAAAACCCTTTGACACGCTTTCAAAGCTTTCGCTATTGCCCTCAACTATTTTGTTGACCTCACCGGATAGCTCTTCTGCAGATTGATAAAACTCATAAGCGAAAACAGCGTTCTTTTCTACCCCTGTGGATGTTTCAGCAAGAAGCTTTTTAACATTGAAAAGAAGACCATTGATTTCTTTTAACAACTCGTTTAAAACTGGTGACTCTATATCCTTTAAAGATCTGAAAAAGTTACCCTCATTGATTTTTCTCAAGTCATCTGCAACTTGAAGGATTTGTTTCTTCATCAGTCTCTTATTCAATTTGTCATATAGGTAAAAAACAAGGAAAGTTACTACTATTATAACAATTGCACTGTAGCTTTCTACATATGAAGTGCTGACGCGGAACAAACCGTATACAAACAGTGTCAGAATTATATTCAGTAAAATATTATACATTAACATTTCTCCTCTTCTGTTCGATTATGTCCGATATCTAGAGCTTATTAACACAACATATTTCTAGTCTTTCATAGTGTTAATAAGCACAACATTGATTTAGTGCCTCGCATGCCCTAGAAGGGATATACATTACGAGGCACTAGTCTCATCTTTGAGTCTATTTCCTGGTATCTTTGAATTCCTTCTTAATCCTCTGGAGAAGGCTATCGTCTTTCAGGATTTCAATGGCAGTTAAAGTCAAAGCTCCTATTGTCTGTGTCATCGATTTATAGGCCAATGCTGTTTTGGTTGCTTCGGCAAAAGCAACAGTATGAGCAGCAATATCTTCCTCACATATTCCAAAGTATGGGTGAATTGTAGGAACCACATGGCTGACGTTACCGACATCCAGAGAACCGTAGCTTTTTCTCGGCTCGTTGATTTCCGCCACACCAACATCCCTGAGGCTCTGGCAGTAGACCGCCGATAAGCTCTCATTGGTAACCAGATTATCATAGGAAGCCTCATAATTGCTTATCTCAAGCTCTGCACCTGCTGCCAACGCTGCACCCCTCGCGCAATTTTTAACCTTTTCCACCAGCTCTGTCAGGTATGTCTTTGTTGTTGCTCTGACATAAAACTGTGCAATTGCCAGCTCCGGCACTATGTTTGCCGCCTTCCCGCCTTCCACAATTATGCCGTGTATCCTTGAATCAGATAAAATATGCTGCCTTAGCGCATTTATATTTACAAATGTGTTAATTGCCGCATCAAGTGCATTTATTCCTTTATCAGGATAGGCAGCTGCATGTGCCGCTCTGCCTGTAAATTTGAATTGAACTGCTTCCATTGCAAGTGAGGTGCCGCTCTTAAAATGAAAGCTGCCGGGATGTACTTCCATTACAACATCAATGTCATTAAAAGCTCCTTTTTCTGTCATTTCAACCTTGGCACCGCTTGTTTCCTCAGCCGGCGTTCCATACACTATTACTTTTCCCTTATAATCCTTCATCAGCTTACTGAGCACAATACCTGCTCCTGTATTAGTCGTCCCCAGTAAATTATGAGCGCATCCATGACCGATTCCCGGCAAGGCATCATATTCGGACATAAATCCGATTGTCGGACCTTCCTTACCGCTGTCAAACACTGCTTTAAAAGCAGTTTTGATACCCAAATATTCCTCTTCGACTTTGAATCCGTGCTTTTTAAGCAGCTCAATATGGGCTTTGCTTGCTTTAAACTCCTCATATCCGAGCTCCGGATTCATTAAGATATATTCACTTAATTTAATAAGCTCACTTTTGACAGACTCAGCACATTGCATTACTTTGTCCTTCATAAAATCATCTCTCCTTTAGAATATCTGCTCTCCTTACAGCCTTTCCCAGTCTGCTGTTGATGACGTTCTTATGGCTTACAGCGACTTCACCGTTTATTATTACATATTCTATTCCCTCCGGTGTGCTGACCGGGCTCTCAAAGGTAGCTGTATCTATTATACTGTCCGGATCAAACACCACAATATCGGCATCCATTCCTTCAAGCATTCTCCCTTTTGTTTTTAGCCCCAGTCTTTCTGCAGGCATAACCGTCATTTTTCTCACAGCCTCAGCAAGAGTCAGCTTTTTTTCATCCCTTGCATATCTGCCCAGGACTCTTGGAAATGTTCCTGCTCCTCTTGGATGCCCCTGACTGTTTCTGAACAGACCGTCGCTGGCAATCATAACATATGGAGCAGCCACTGCTTCCAGCACTTCCTTTTCATTCATAACAAAAGCTACGATCAGCATATTCGGATGCTCTTTCCTGACTTTATAGAACAGTTCTTTGTCACACCGCATACCTTTATATTCGCCTTCTGTCAATAACACTGAATCGTAGGATTTGTTCCACAGCTCAAAGCAGCCTTCGTCGAACACAGCAGATCCTATATATGTGCTGAACGCATCATAGGGATAGCAATCGGCACTTATATCAGTGCCTGCACTTATTTCATCCTCAATAACATCCAGAGCTTCTCTCATCATACCATATGCAGTACAGCTTCCCAGGTGGGATATCTGCATGGGAAGGCCTGTCTCCCTGGATATTTGTATCAGCTCCTTGATGGCTTCTATGCCATACTTTGCGTCCTTTCTATAATGCGCAGATAAAAGGACCTTCTGCCCCTTCACCCCTTCCAGAATCTGCAGTGCCTCCGCGGTATCCGCACCTGGCGAATACTCAAATCCAAAGGAAACACCAATGGCATTTTCTCTCGTTGCCTCCGATACAAGCCACTGCATTTTGCTTATTTCTGATTTAGTTGATTTTCTATAATTATCATCGTTGCCCACAATCTGCCTAAGGTAATTATGCCCTATAAAGGTGAGGTAATTCACCGGACTACCCGAGGCGTCAATATAATTGAAGAATTCATCTATTCCTTGTCTATTGTTGCCACAATTACCTGCAACACATGTAGTCACGCCCATTTGAAGCATTCTGTCGGCAATATCATAGTTCCCTTTTGACTCTTGCCCGACCAATACTTCCTCATGCATATGTATGTCAATGAAGCCAGGTGCTATAGCTTTTCCTTCCACATCAATTACTTTCTTCGCTTCCCCTGCATTGCTGCCTATGAATTCTATTTTTCCATTCTTGATGCAAAGGTCAGCCAGCTTCTCTGTTCCTGTATCAGGATTTATTATTCTACCATTAATCAGTTTTATATCGTACATATTTCTACCTCTTTATAATGTGAACAGGGATACCTCCCTGTTCACATCAATCATATACTCCACAGAATTTTTTTATAGTTTCAGAATATACATTCACCATATTGATCAGGTCGGCAATTGCGACCCTTTCATCCTTGGTATGGGAATAGCTTATGTTGCCAGGACCGCAAACAACCGTAGGTATTTTGGCGAAGTTGGATAAAAGTGCAGCATCTGTCCAACCTCTTCTTCTTGTTATTTCCGGTTCTTTTCCTATGACTTCCCTGAGAGACTCTCTCACTGCAGAAACAATCGGAGCGTCAGGGGGAGTCATAAGATATAGATGATCCAAGTCCAGCATATTTTCAGGAATTCTTCTGATTTCCGCATCAAACTGCGGATCTTCAGATTTTATTTCATCAATTATATCCTGATACTCCTTTATTACACTTTCCACTGTCTCTCCGGGTATATATCTTCTATCAATACTGATACTGCAGGAATCCGCAACCATGCTCGGCTGGTTTCCTCCCCTGATTACCCCGAAGTTCATAACTGAAGGTCCCATGTACTCGTTATGTCTGGACTCAAGCTTTGGATAAAGGTTCTTTTTAATTCTTTCTATAAGCACAGCTGCTTTTTCTATGGCGTTTATACCCATATTAGGTACCCCGCCGTGGGCAGCCTTGCCCTTGACTATGATTTCAAGCCATTCAAGTCCCCTATGTCCTAGTGCATATTCATAGTTCGAAGGTTCTCCAACTATTGCTCCGTCTGCTTTCAGTCCAGACTTGACTATATACTCGGTTCCTTCACTTTTTTCTTCTTCACCTATGACTCCTGCAAATATGACATTGCCTTTCAGCTTACAGCCTGATCTTTTAATTGCAAGCATTGCAACAATCATACAAGCAAGTGCGCCCTTCATATCCACTGCACCTCTGCCGAATATCTCTCCATTGACTATCTCTGCACCAAAAGGCTCAACAGTCATATTGTATGGGGGCACAGTGTCGGTATGTCCGTTAAACATAAGTGTTTTACCGCTCCCGTCACCTCTGAGATACGCCAGGACATTGCATCTTGCACCATCCACAGGCTGCAATTCGGAATCCAGTCCATTACTTTTGCAAAAAGCGTGAATATATTCTGCTACAAGCTTTTCTCTTCCCTGAGTATCCTTGTGGCTGGGAATCCGTATCAGATTCCTGGTTAGAGTAGTAATTTCTTCCTCAGTGAAGAAATTTCTAGTATCAATCATTGCTTTTCATTCCTTCCGTTGATTAGAATGGACCGTAACCTATAGCATTAGCGATTAAGAGGAATACTGCGCCGCAGCCAATCCAGATGAGCATCAAAGGCCATATGAATTTTACCCATTTTTCATAAGGAATCTTTGCTATAGATAAATAACCCATTAATGCAGCTGATGTCGGGATTATAGAGTTTGTAAATCCATCACCAAACTGGTATGCCATAACTGCAGTCTGTCTTGTTACACCTATTATATCGGCTAAAGGAGTCATTATCGGCATAGTTGCCGCTGCCTGACCACTGCCTGAGGGTATGAAAAAGTTTATTACGATTTGAACAACAAACATGCCTAATACGGATATTGCCTTTGGAAGTGTCTGTATTGCAACAGCAAGTCCGTGTATAATGGAATCGATGATAGCCCCGTCCTGCATTACTACTAATATTGCCCTTGCTACACCGACTACAAGTGCTCCGAATACTATGGATCTTGCACCAACAACAAATTCCGATGCAACCTTGCTTGGTTTCAATCCGCCAAGCACACCACCTATTACACCCATCGCCAGGAATGCAGAAGCTATCTCTTGGATATACCAGCCCTTCTTAAATACTCCATAGATAATAAATCCAAAACCTACTACAAGTACTAAGAGAACAAGATTGTGCTTGACTCCTAAAGTAGGTATATTTTCAAGATCTATATGCTGGCCTTTTTCTTCATTCTCCAGCTCAGCAACTATACTGAGTTCGGGATTCTTCTTGACTTTTTCTGCATATCTTATTATATATACTGCTGTTATTGCAATGAATATGACAAAAGCAACCAATCTAAATGCAATACCTGAAAACATCGGCAGCTGAGCTATACCCTGAGCTACTCCGACTGTAAAGGGGTTCATGAATCCGGAGTTGAACCCGCAGGCAGCACCGAGTGAGATCATAGCCGTACCGGTTATTGCATCGAAACCGAGAGCCCTGGCCAATGCTATTCCTATGGGAACAAATACTATTGTTTCCTCAGCCATACCGAAGGTTGCTCCACCAAGAGCGAAAATGATGAGGAATATGGGAATCATCAGTTTTTCTTTACCTTTTAGTGCTCTGGCAGTTTTACCTACTCCTGCTTCTACAGTTCCTGTAGCAGTTATTATCTGCATGGAGCCGCCTACTATGAAAATAAAGAAAATTATACTTGCCGCTGCTTCCATTCCTTTCGGCACTGATTGAACCAGCCCGAAAAACGTTGTAGGATTCTGATCTACGGCATGAAAGCTGGCAGAGTCTATAACAGTTCTGCCTGTTGCTTCATCCTTGACTCTTTCATAGGCACCGGCTGGAACCAAATATGTCATTAAAGCTACAATCATTACAACACTAAATAAAATTACATATGTATGTGGAACCTTAAATTTCTTTTTTTGTTTATCAGGAATAATGGAAGTTGTCATAATAATACCCTCCTAATTTAAAATTGTAATATACCCCACAATACTATAAAAACTTGCCTTGACCTTCCACCTCCATTTCGTTTGCAAATTATGAGTTCACCTCCTTTACGGTATCACTTTGCTTATCTTCTGAGCTCCCTCTATTATCTTTTCTTTGGTAAGCTCAAAATCACTTTCTGTAAGACCGTTTTTTACTAAAGCTACTCCAAGACATCCTATTACTTTTCCACTATAATCTCTTACAGGTGCCCCCACTCCTATTGCTCCCAAAAGACCTTCTTCATCGCTTATTGCATAGCCTTGCTTCCTAATCTCTCTATATTCAGCCATCAGCCTTTCAGGATCAATTATAGTATTCGGCGTTTTCTTAACAAGCTTCGTAGAATATACTATTTTTTCAAGTTCTTCATATGGCTCATGAAAAGCCGTTATGCATTTGCCATATACACCACAGTTGATAGGGTAGAATTCACCCTGCCTGTATCCTATCTTTATGGGTTGAAAGCTCTCTACCTCATAGATGTTTATAATAGTCCCCTGTTCCATGATGGCGAAGCCTACCGACTGCTTTGTCTGCTGCGCTACATCCTCAACCAGATATTTGATCTGGACCAGGTAGTCCTTGTTATCCGTATATGATGCACCTATATGATATGCCATTGGTCCGAGGCTGTACTTTTTTGTTGTATAGTTCTGTATAACCATGCGTTCTTCTATTAGTTCCGCAAGTATTCTGTGAACAGTACT
>Ga0209643_1000870_pt1 | contig 36988 bp, 29 predicted proteins | sample AutmiccBRH37_all_FD_187383 | JGI IMG/M metagenome (GOLD analysis project Ga0209643, IMG submission 187383) | Deep subsurface microbial communities from Mt. Terri, Switzerland - Autotrophic microbial communities BRH/37_all (SPAdes) (version 2) | ecosystem: Environmental > Aquatic > Deep...
GCTCATGGAATTGTTTCGAGTGCTATCATGACATACCAAACTATGTACGACCATCCCCACTATAAAGCACGCGGTGTATTTGTCGAATATGATGCTTTCGAAGGCGGAAAATTTATTGCTCCAGCTATCGCCCCAAGACTAAAGAACAATCCCGGCAAAGTCTGGAGAGCAGCTCCCAGTTATGGTAAAGACAATGAAGATGTTCTCGAAGAACTTGGTTACTCCCCTGAGCAAATTCAAGAACTCTATGCCAACAATATTCTGAAGCAGGATCCAAATTGTTAATCAACAAAGACGTAATAGATTATTTGGGTAAATAATTACAAATAAAGAAAATGAAGCAGCGTAGTCCTGATATCTATCAGTCTAAGGCTGCTTCATTTTCTCTTCTGGCTACGGTTATTCCAAAATCTTTCCATGTCTTAAAAAATTAAGCCAGATTATAGTCTTTCAATTTTCTATATAATGTACTTCTTGACATCCCCAAGTCTTGAGCGACTTGAGATTTATTACCGTTATACTTAATCATTAGGTTCAATATTATTCTTTTTTCCTCTAACGTGAAATCATTTTCGGTGAGAACTGCAGTTTTGTCGGTTTGTGTGATGGATAGATCATCATCTTCAAAGTAATCTCTGGGTAAGTGTTCAAGTTCCAGTACATCTCCAATTGCGTTATTAACACCGCATTCAATCGTGTTTCTTAATTCCCTTAGATTACCTTCCCAAGGATTTTTAATCAAAGAATCCATGGCTTCAGGCGAAATTTCTTTCACCGTCTTATTTAGGAATGAATTAAAATAATTCAAATAGTAATCAACAATAATTGGGATATCTGTAATCCGCTCTCTTAATGGGGGTAAATGAATATGAAGAACATTGATTCTAAAATATAAATCCAGACGGAATGTTCTATCTTTTACCATTTTATGCAGATTTCTATTGGTTGCACATATTAACCTAACATCAATAGGTGTAGAAACATTGCTTCCGATTCTGGTTACAGTCCGTTCTTCTAATACCCTTAACAAAATGGTCTGAACATGAATAGGCATTTCCCCTATTTCATCGAGGAAAATCGTCCCCGTATTGGCATATTCAAACTTACCCATTGATCCGCCTTTTCTGGCACCGGTAAAAGCACCTTCCACATAGCCGAATAATTCGCTGGCTATTAACTCTGTAGGTATAGCCGCACAATTAATGGAAACAAAGGGACCTTCTCGACGTTGACTTGCATTATGAATGGAATGAGCAAAAAGTTCTTTTCCTGTTCCGCTCTCCCCGGATATAATAACATTGCTGGAGCTGTTGGCCGCATTCACGGCCCTTAGTTTAGCCGCTAGTAGTGACTTAGATTCCCCAATAATCTCGTCAAACGTATAGTATGCCTGATTAGAAATTTTACTAACCCTCTGGCGAACCGTCTTATTATCCATCAGAGTAACGATCAATCCGGTTATTTTTTGATCTTTGATCGTTGGTATAACGTCCATTCTTACAAATTGCGAATGCGCCGGTAACTCTGGTAACTGAACCTCTTCCGAGATTATTCTCTTACCTGTTTCTAAACAGGTAAGGACTCTTTCCATCTCAGGAATCAATTCCACAAGGTCTCTGTCCTTTACTTTAGTCAGTTCTAGCTGAAACCACACAGTAAACTTCTGGTTCACATCAACAATTTTTCCGAAAGAATCTATAAAAATGACCGCTTCATTTTTCATTTCAAAGAACTGGCTAAATAATTCATCTTTCAATTCTGATTCTAATCTATTTCGATAACAAATGATGGTGTTTGTTCGAGCTTGATGGAATAGTCTAATGTAATCAAGAAACAAAGGTGTAAAAGATTCTTGGGGCAATATGATAAATGCATAGGACAGTCCATAAAAATCTTCTTGACAATAACTATAGGTTACATAAGGTGTAAACATGTCCAAATAGTGTTCATGACCAATAACCCACGATTCCTGATGTGGTCCGCTTGAAAGCGAAATCCCTGTAGTTCCTATGTATTGTTCTGATAAACATGTACCTATACCAATATTTTTAGAATTTAATTCCTGCAGGAGTTTCTTGTCTCCCCTCTGGGAAAAAACGACTAAGCTATCGCTGTATACCCAAAATAAGGCGCCCTGACATTTTTCTAATAGTTGATACAAGGATCCTACAATATCAGGTAGAATGTCATCTCTCAGAAAAGACATGATGGGATTAGGCTGACTTTGCGCTTTTGACAAATTAGGAGGGAGATCGACCATAGAGGCCTTTGGATCAAGATTTGATTCTTTGCATCTCAACCAAGAGGCTAAAATTTCCTCTCTTAAATTCTCTGCAAAAAATTCTCCTTTAATAATAAAAGATAACCTATTTTTCTTTACTTGTGCCTCATTATAGTGTTCTACCAAAATAAACACCCCAAGCCTTAAATTTGCTAAATATAAAGTTAAAATGAATGTGAATAATTTCATTATAGTATAGTTTTATACATATTCATATATCTTTTTCTCATAACAAACCCGAAACATTTAGTAGTACAATTGTGTATATGCTTGCTAATTCATATTTGTACAATATTGTACACTGTATTGTTAAGATCTATTTAATACCACCTGACTATGTACATATATACTGCATTTAAAAGTTGGCATGGTAAATGCTTATATAATAAATGACATACTAGATTCGAAAATTCACTCAATAATTCTATTTCTCCAGAAGGAGGCTTTTTTATGAAATGATATGTGATACTTGTTACATGCTTTAAGTCTAAACCTTCCAAACAGAACTATTTTTAATTTGAATGTGCTTTTACCAAAATGAAAGGGGTTTCCAATGAGTACTACACAAAATTCAAACCGTCTTCATCACGGGTTTTTAATTGTAATAGCTTGTTGTGCGATGAGTTTAACTTCCTCCATCACTTGGAATACCGCAGGAATATTCTTTGTCCCAATTCTAAAAGAATTTGGGGTTCCGAGAGGATCGTTAGCTCTGTACCTAACATTTGTTTCTTTTTCTGCTATGCTTTTTCTTCCATTTGCAGGTCAGTTGCTTTCCAAGTTTGATGCCCGTAAGCTATTATCTACTTTTGTCTTGATAAACGCACTTGCAGTAGGTTCCATGGCTCTCTACACAAGTGTCTACCAATTCTATGTTGGCGCAGTTTTTCTGGGAATCTCCCAAGCATTTTTTCTTTATATTGCTACTCCTACGATGATTACTCGTTGGTTTAAAGTTAGAACCGGATTTTTTATCGGTCTATGTATGGCCTTCACCGGCGTTGGCGCAGTTATTTTCAATCCTATCGGAGGTTACATCATTGCAACTATGGGTTGGAGGTCAGCCTACATAGCTTTTGGTCTTATTATTGCTCTTCTTGTTTTCCCCCTCGTTGCCTTATTCATAAGAAGCTATCCATCTGATATAGGACTAAAGGCCTATGGTGAATCAGATTCTGCAGATATTTCTAAGAATCAAGCTAATATGAAACCTTTAGTGCTCAATGGAGTACCTGTTTCAAAGGCTATCAAAACTCCGGCTTTTATCATTCTTCTTCTTTTTTTAGCATCTGTAGCTTTATATACCGACATTAATGTCTATTATCCATCGATTGTTACCTCTCTTGGACAAGGTGCTGTCGTTGCATCCACCGTAGGTTCAGCTAGTATGTTTGGTGTCTTAGTAGGTAAGGTTGTCTTAGGTTGGATTAATGATAAAAGCGTCGTTGGAGGAATCCTTTTTTCGGGTATTTCTGGACTCCTCGGGGTTGGCATGATTACCTTTATCGGTACGCACAATGCATCTTTTTTCCTGGCTGGTGCCTTCCTTTATGGTTTTGGTTTTGCACAGGCAACCGTACAATCACCGATGCTAACCCGCAAGATATTTGGGGAGCGCTATTTCACTCAAATCTATTCTATCGTCATGATGTTCTATGCAGCAGCATCTGCTATAGGCCAATCTCTGTATGGATATATTGCTGATTTCAATAACGGTTCTTATATAATTCCGCTATTTATGGTGATGGGGCTGGCCATAGCTTTTACGATCTTTGGTATAACAGCCTACTCCTTAAGGAAAAGAATCCTATTTGACGAAACCAACCCAACATCCATCACACAATAACATTTATATTATTTATTAGTAAAATAAACATCATAGGTTATCTTATGCTGAGTACGCGAACTTGAAGATAGAGTTTGAGTTTATAGTTCTTCTTCGGATCAATAAAGTTTAAGCTGCAGTAAATCAAATAATTTCTGCAGCCTAAACTTTATTATTACCTAAAACAAAAAAACGCAGTACTAAAATTCTTCACAGAGAAAGATTAAAAGGAAAATTTACTTTGGATATAACAGAGTGTTTATGAACTTTTTATCAATTTTTCCATTTCCCAACTTTGGCATATTATCCAGCAATACAACGCGATCTGGGATTTTATATTTAGCTATTCTATCTTTAGCATACTCCCGCAGCAGCTCCGGTGTTCCTCCAGAATCTTGTTTTAATTGAACATAGGCGATGGTTTGTTCCCCTAATTCGCCATGAGGAGCCCCAATCACACAGACTTCCAAGATATCAGGATGGTCATAGTACACGTTTTCCACTTCACGGGGATAGACCTTGTAACCTCCTCTGTTGATGACTTCTTTTTTTCTGGCAGTTATTCTAATATACCCGAGTTCATCAACACTACCCAAATCACCTGTGCGAAGCCAACCCTCTTCATCCAGTACTTCCTTCGTCTTGCATGGCATTTTATAATAACCTTTCATTACACCGTAACCCTTACAATATAGCTCGCCTATTTCCCCGGTTTCTGCAATTCTTCCGCTTTCATGAACGACCTTAATCTGTATACCTTCATAAGGTCGTCCAACAGTCTTAAATCTATGTTCTAGACTGTCATCCAGACTTGTCATGGAAACCCCCACAAATTCTGTGAGTCCATAAGCAACCATAAGATCAAATTTAAAATTTGTATTAACTTTCTTCATAATTTCTTCTGAACAAACTGAACCTGCCACGATACCCGTTCTTAATGATGAAACGTTGACTGGAAAGTATTTGTATTCTCCCAATTCACGGACAAACATTGTAGGTACACCATGATGAACAGTGATCTGTTCCTTTTCTATCAACCGTAATGCTTCCTGTGAATTGTATTTTTCCATAATGACTATTCTTGCCCCAAAATATATGGGGGCAATTATTCCTGTTACAATTCCAAATAAATGCGTACATGGAAGCGGTACAAGAAAAACATCATGTTGTGTACACGTTAAACGCTGACCGATGCTGACAGCTGTCTTTATAAGACTATACCCTGTCAGTCCTACTCCTTTCGGGATTCCCGTCGTTCCAGATGTAAAGATAAGAGCAATTACATCTTCTTGATAATCCAAGTAAGAATCAGTCATGACGGTTGGATTGATGTGTTTATTCCCAAATGCCAGCACTTCTGAATACATAAAGTAATGATTCTTTTCAAACCGAACTGTAATAAATTTTGTTAATTCCTCGTTTGTTTCCAGCCACATCAATTGATCGTGGCTGGAAACAAACGTTAGTTTAGGGCGAGTCAAATCAAATCGATCTTTCAATTCCCTATTGCTCAAAGACATATTACACGGAACAAGAATTGCACCAATTTTCGCAACTGCGAAAAAGATAGTGATAAATTCATGCCAGTTTGGCAGTATGGCTAGAACTCTATCCCCTTTTTCAATGCCCAAAAAAGATAAGGCTGCTGCTAAATGCTGGGTCTCACGATTCAACTCTCCGTAGCTCATTCTCCTAAGCCCATCAAATATAACTTCTTTTTCTGGCGTTTTTTCTCCCCAGTAATCCAATAGACCATTGAAGGTTTCCACTTTATCCATTATAACTTACCTCCTTAGTCGTTTGATTACCCGAATCTGAATTCTATCCCCATGGTTCCCTGTGGAAATTCCCATTTTTCTAAGATTGTTCTACCGCATAGTATACGACAGGTACCACACTCTAAACATCCGGCGTAGTCAAATTGAACACTGCAGTTCTCATCTACTTTGTATAAGCCAGCAGGACAAGCGATCACTAATTTCTGATATTCCTCCATGTCGATGTTCTCTTCTTTTAAGGTTATATGGGCATTATCTTCATCTACATGGAATTTATTAATTCCAAGTTTATGATCTACATTTAGCGTATTGACAATTCTCATAGCGAACGCACTCCTTTCCAGCCATCCTTAGCAATATTGAGTAATCCAATTTGTTTCACATGCTTCATCATCATCCTCGTCATGGATTGGGGGGGATTACCCGTAACAACAAATAGATCCGTCATCATATCTGCAGCCATGCCCGGATATCCATCGAAAATTCTTGGGGTCTCCTCTAGGAAGTGCGGAAAATTTTTGTAATGCTTCAAATCTTTCATTACAAAACTATCATCCAGGAAGGATTGATAGCATTGAAGGAACTCGGCACTATAGTTTTTAGTCTCCTTGGCTTTAAGAACTGCTCTCGCTGCGCATTCTGCTGAACCAACAGCAAAGTCCATCCCTCGCACAGCATATCCTAAGTTAATACAGAATCCGGCTGCATCCCCGACGATAAGCACCCCATCCCCGATGATTTTAGGCACCATATGAAGTCCGCCCTCCGGAACCAGATGACCGGAATATTCAATCATTTTTCCACCTTTGAGCAGCGGCTCAATCGAAGGATGGCTCTTAAAATCTTCTAACATTTGAGGTATTGTCTTATTAGCTTTAATTAATTCACATAACGTACAGACCACACCTAGAGAAATACTTGCTTTATTGGTATAAATGAATCCTCCTCCAACCTTTCCTGCTGATGGGGTCCCGGCAAATAACCATGAGGTTCCTTCCCCATCCTTGCAGTTAAAACGATCATCAATCACTTCCGAGGGAAGTTCGATGATTTCTTTCACACCGACGGCTACTTGATGAGGTGATAATTCTCCCCGATAACCTAACTTTTGTGCCAGGAGGGAATTCACTCCATCAGCAAGGATGGTTATATTGGCTTCCATCTCATCTTCTCCTGCAACAATTCCGCATACTTTCCCTTCTCTGACAATCAGGTTATCCACACGGATTCCAGTAACCATTTGCACCCCAGCATCTTCAGCTTTACCAGCTAACCACTGATCAAAAGCACCTCTTAATACGGAGTAAGAATCACTCCCTTGTTGTCCTAAACGTGTTGAACTAAAATCAATGGTTACATTGCTGTCGTCCGTCATAAGACTAATTTTTTCGCGCGTAATCTTCCGTTCAACCGGTGCTTCCTGTGCAAAGTCAGGGATAATTTTTTCCAGGCTGTGGCTGTAAATACGTCCACCTGTTACATTCTTGCTCCCCGAGTAGTTTCCCCTTTCAACTAGCATCACTTCTAGCCCTTCTTTGGCCAGTAAGTAAGCGGTTACAGTTCCGGCAATTCCTCCGCCAACAATAATGGCATCAAATCTATCATCTGACATTGATTACTTCCTTTCTTTCTTCCATTATGGAGAGGTGGAAAATCAATTTCTTCTCTTCCACCTCTTTTATACCACATTGCTTTTACTTCAACTGATCGACTAAAGCTGGAACTACTTTATATAAATCTCCAACGATTCCATAATCTGCCTGTCCAAAGATCGCTGCATTTTTATCTTTATTAATGGCAATAACAACTTTAGATCTGTTCATTCCAACGGTGTGCTGAACCTGTCCGGAAATGCCAATAGCTACATAAACCTCCGGGGATAGCATTAAGCCTGAAACACCGATATACGTTTCCTTCGGCATCCATCTTTCTGCTTCAGCTATAGGACGGGAGCATCCGACTTCAGCATCTATTACTTCTGCCAGTTCCCTGATCATCCCAAGATCTTCTTCTTTGGCAATCCCGCGGCCTACCCCGACTACCCGCTTGGCGTTGGGCAAGTCAACGCTGGATTTCGTTTTTTGGACTATGTTAATGACTTTCATTTTATTACTCGGCTCAACAAATGGGAAAATTTCTGTCTCTCCTTTACCGGCCTCTCCAGTTCCCTGCAATACGCCTGGCCCGACCGTAGCAATGGACAGACTATTATTTGACTTCTCTTTACGAATAGCCGCTCCTCCATAAACTAAGTGCCTGCCTTCACCTTCTTTGGTCAGTTCGATCAGATCCGTCATTACGCTGGTTTCGAAAATAGCTGCAAGCCGACCTGCAATTAACTTGCATCTTTTGCTTGGCTCGATAAGCAAAAGGTCAGGTTTTTCCCGTTCCAGCAGTGCTGCAAGCGTCTCTGTATAGTCCTCAAGCATAACTCCATCCTGCATTGGAATGCTCCACACTTTATCCGCTGCTCCATTATCTTGATTATCTTGGCTCTGTATAATTATTGCTTCAACGCGTTCCCCTATTTGACGGGCACCTTGACATAATTCCAAAAGACTTTTCACCTTCTCTGTAAATACGAACACTTTCATTCTATTCCACCTGCCCTTTTACTTTAATACTTTGTTAATTTTAGTTATGAATGACTTAATCGCTTCGTCAGAATCTCCTTGAATAATATCTTTCTTTCTTTCCTTTTGTTCGGGTGCTTTGGTTTCAATGACTTGGAGCGTTGCACCGAAATCTCCGATTCCCACGTCTAGCGCACTTAAAATGGTGGCTGACTTCTTACCAGCAGCCAGGATTTGCTTCATACTAGGGATACGAGGCAGGTTAATATCTGAGGTAACAGATATGACTGCAGGGAGAGGTATTTCTATGGTTTCTACTTCGTCCTCTAGTGAGCGTTCAACGATCACTTTACCTTCCATGAGTGCTATCTTATTGACACTATTGATGACAGGTACGTTGAGTAGCTGGCCCAATTGGGCTCCCACTTGTTGAGCATACAGGTCTGCTGATCCTTCTCCACATAGAATCAGGTCAAACTCTCCAACCTTTTGGATAGCAGCCTTCAAAGCATTAGCAGTCTGGTAGGTATCTAAGTCCTCCAAGAAATCGTCTGCCACCATTAAGATGCTTTCGGGTCCTCTAGATAGCACATTTTTCTTTAACTTTGAATCATCAATCTTTTTCGCACCGATACTAACGCCAATCAGATTGCCCTCAAAGGCCTCCGCCAGCTGTGCACCGGCTTCGATACAGTTTAAGTCATAGGCACTGATTGTCATCGGTGCTTTCTCAAAAGAGATATCTCTATTCGGTTTGATTGTAATATCCTGTTCATCAGGTACTACTTTAAAACATGAAATAATGTTCATTTTTACACCTCTATATATGCCATAATTTAGTGATTTTTTGGTATAGAGCAGATAATCTGAATAACCTTCATTTTATCTGCTCCTGATAAGTCCTGTTCTACATGAAACTTGAATTTTAAGCGAATTCGGCCGTTTACTTTTTGTATTTTTTAAGAACTTCTCTGCCAGCAATATGAACCATAATTTGATCTGTTCCGCCTGCAATCTGCCATCCTCTGGCATCCTGCCAAGCACGGGAGACACGGGTTTCTGTGGTATAGCCCAGACCCCCAAAGATTTGAATGGCGTCCGAGCAAACTTCGGTAGCGGTCATACCGCAATACCGCTTAACCAGCGCGGACTCAAGCTTAATAGGAAGACCGTTATCATGTCTCCAGGTAGCTTCATAGAGCAGGTTGTGCATGTTCTTGATTTTAATTTCCATATCCGTAAGCATTTGTTGGATCATCTGCTGGTTACCGATAGGCTTACCGAACTGGATTCTTTCACTGGCATATGCAGCAGCATCATCCATAGCTGCTTTGGCCAAACCCAGAGATTGAGAAGCGATTAAAAGACGTTCCACTTCAAAGTTTTTCATCAGCTGAAGAAACCCTTTGTCTTTTTCGCCTAATAGAGCACTTTCATCAATTTCTACGTTGTCCAGATACATCTCGCAGAAGGTTGTGCTTGTCTGGCCAATCTTATGAAGCTGAGAGAACTTCACACCTGGTGTATCGGCTGCGAATAAATACATAGACATATTTTTGTTGGTGAGTTCAGGAGACTCTTCTTTGCAGACCACCAAGGTCCATGGTGCTACATTACCGTGGGTAACCCATGTTTTTGCACCGTTCAGGTATACCTTTCCGTTTTTATGGGTGGCGACAGTGGTCATGGCGCTGTTGTCCGATCCCCCCTGAGGTTCGGAAATTGCTAAGGAAAAAGCTGGTTTTCCAGTTTGCTTATAGATCTCCATCATTGTCATAATCTGATCGGGTCTGCCGAATTCCACCATATCAAACATGTTGAGGATATTGGACATGAAAGGAAATACAGCGGCTGATTGTCTGGTTAATTCTTCTCCGACCAGCATCAAGGTTGTGACGTCTGCCGGTGTACCGCCGTACTCTTCTGGAATTCCTAAGAAACCAAAACCTGCTTCAATAAATGCTTTGGAGAATTTCTCAGAAACAGCACCTTCTTGATAAAAAGTCTTAATATCCTCTTCTGTTACTTCTCTTGACATGAATTCTCTTAAGCTTTCGACTAATAATTCTTGTTCCTCAGTAAATCTAAAATCCATATTCATTCTCCTTCTAAAGTTTTTATTAACATATAATTTAATTGTTGAACATTATTTTCAAAAAGGATAATGCCCCTTCAGAACTGAAGCTTGATTGTGATATTTATATATAACTGAAGGGGCATTCATGACTAGTTATGTTCGCCTAGTTTGGGGAAAGGATTGGGGAAATCTAAAAATGATTTTTCTTGCATATAGCTAGTTGCTACATAATCAAGTCCCCACTTATGCTCGATAAACTGTCTTTCTTGGAAAGGTACTTGGTGTTTGAGTTCACTTGTTTGAAGTACTGGAGCCATACAGCAGTCAACTCTTGTGGAAAATTCTGTCCATTCACTGAAAGTGCGAGATTTGAAAAGCTTTACCATTTTCTGATAGTAAGGGTTATCGGGATGAGGCTGCGTCTTATGACCTTGAATTAAATCTTTTCTTTCTACAGCTTTGCAGAAGTTGTTCCAGAACTTATCCTCTATGGCTCCTATCGTCATGTAACGCTGATCTTTCGTCTCATAAATGTAGTAAGAGATTCCATGATCATTGATCCCGTGTTCTTCCCCTGTTACGGATTGGTGCGAGACATGAAGCCCCATCCAGGAAAGCATGGTTTCTGTAATGGAAACATCGAGATATACACCTTTTCCCGTTCTTTCTCGCTGGACCAGGCCGGCTAGAATCTCTTCGCTGGCAACTATGCCTCCTAACAAATCAGCCATGGCAATGTTTGGCTTGATAGGTCTTCCTTGAGCATCTGTCAATTGTGCTAAGACTCCACTTAAGGCTAGATAATTTAGATCATGTCCACCTAAGTGCGAAATGCTCGTGTTTTGTCCAAAACCTGACAAGGAGCAATAAACTAAGGATGGGTTGATTTCAATGAGACTTCTATAGTCAATCCCCAGTTTTTTGGGTACGCCCGGCCTAAAACTCTCAATGACCACATCCGCTGTACGAATCAATTCCAGGGCTTTCTCAAGCTGGTCATTTTTCTTTAAATCTAGTGCTACGCTTTTCTTACCCCGGTTTTGAGAACGAAAGATACATCCTTCTTCACCATTGATCATATCCATGAATCGTGCCGGATCACCTGTCGGTTCTTCAATCTTGATGACTTCTGCTCCTCGTTCCGCTAAGCGTAATGTGGCAACAGGACCAGGAAAATAGCGCGTAAAGTCGATAATTTTAATTCCTGCAAGCAATCTGTTTTCCTCCGTTATTGTCTATTTGGCCGCTTTTGTATTATCAGCCGGAGTATGAACAAAATTTTTGCTAAGGTTTAAAGCAGCAAGACCCAAGAGGAAAGCTGCAACGAGGATTCCGCAAGCTATAGATAGCGTAGCAACATACCCCCCTGTAGAATCAATAATAAAGCCCCAAGCAGAAGATCCAATCATTGAGCTTGCAGCTGCTACGATGGAAATGTTGGAATTGATCTGACTATAATCGCGGTTACCAAATACTTTTTTGATTGTCATTGGGGTTTGAACCATAACACCGGCATAGCTGATGCCATACAGGAAACCGCCCAGCAGAACAACCCAAACACCTACTGAACCAAAGAACATTAGTAGCCCCATACCCAAAATTCCGCCTCCGAAACAGACAATCATGCCCTTAATAATGCTTTTATCATTGGCATAACCCAAAACAATCTTACCGATCAACTGTCCAAACATACTGGCAGAAGCAATAGTAGCGCCAATCGTTGCAGCCAATCCAAGAGAACTAGCATATGACGGAAGATAAAAGTTAACATTGGTAACAAAAGCTACAGCAAAAGCGAAGAGAGCTACGATATAGAATACAGGGCTCTTGATCGCGGTTGAGTATGAAACACCAGTCAAGGGTGCAGAAGCAGTGACTGTGGCCTGGCCTTCCTTTGAAGCGTCATACCCAAAAGGCTTTAATCCCTTATCACTTGGATGACTCCTAAGAATCAATGCATTAAGAGGTAAGGTTATGAAAAGAACAATAACAGCCCAAACCAGATAAGCTGTCCTCCATCCATAAGTGCCAATAATATATCCGCCTACAGGATTAAAAATAATTCCGCCTATACCTGTAAAAGCAGCGCATAACCCAATAAAGAAACCAACCCGTTCTTTAAACCAACGATTAATCATTGTTGGTACAGCAAGATACAGAATAAAAGCAATCGATATACCTAGAAAAGCACCTGCTACATAAAACTGGAATACTGAAGTAAACTTTGACATTGCAAAAAAGCAAACACCAATTAGAGCGATACAACCAGACAATACCCAACGGGCATTAAAACGGTCTAACACTTTGCCAGCAAAAGTAAGGACGATGGCACAGACAAGTAAAAGGATAGAGATATACATACCAAATGTGCCTTTACCAACCCCTAATTCGGTGCTCACAGGTGTATAAAAGATACCCGCAGTACTAAAGACTAATCCTACAGTCGTAGCCATCATTAGACATAGTGCTGCAACAATAAGAAAGCCATAATGGAACCCACCGGTTTTATGATCCGAACTCATAAAAATCACCTTCCTAAACTAAATAATTTTAATATTAACAATAATTTCATGAATGGAATTTAGTTAATTACTTATCACGCTCCTTCTTTCCATATATTTACATACTACCTCCTTTCTTTTCGTGATTTATTTAACAATGCTTCTGCTAATCTAAATAAGCAACTTTTATGCCAACTAACTAAATTAAGAAAAAAAGGTTACTATTACAGCGGTGTACAGAAATAGCTTGAAGTTGGTAGTGTTATATCCGAGTGCAACAGGCAGCTGATATACATATTGGTGTATCCAAATGTATTAGATTGTAGAAATAAGTAAAATACAAATACATACATGTTTGTTCACCTCTGGATTCTCTAGAGTCCAAGTGTTGACAAAACAGATAGTTTTGTTATAGCTAATTGAATTTAATAATCGAGTAGGAGAGGGGGGCAAGCCCTCGTCCTCTCACACCACCTAGCATGCAAGTCCGCACTAGGCGTTTCCAAAGATTGACGAAGTTCCATAAAACGATTAAGTAAACTCTTAAGCCCTTGACTTTCCCAATAGGAATTGTTGAGGTTATTGTTTGTGTTCCGAGACATTTCCTAAGGCCCCCTCCGTGAAGCCGCCATCTTGTGTGTAGCCGGTCTGAATCCGTAGCTATACGGGGAAAATTCAGAGTCAAATATTGGGGTCATTTCCTGCAGTAGTGCTGCTGGATAAGGCAATCCAGAACGATTGGAATGCCTAAGAGTCGAACTCTGCCTCCAGGTTTGGGTATTTCCACCCGTTTAACGGGGCTAGGTCTGTAGGCTCCCGTTAGAAGTTGGCCTTTTATTGCCTCCCAATTTGCTTTTAGGTAGTCTGGTAGTCCATCTACTCTCATACCATCTACACTGGTGCCCCTCCGTTCTTTCTCACCTGCTTTAGTGCCCCAAGTAGTTCTCTCTTTCGAGCATTCGTTCCAACAAGTTGTTTTGTCTCCGCGAGAGTTTTCTCCGACTTGTGCCGGTATTGGACTCGGCACTCCAGCATCCCCTTGTGGCTTCACCACTACCTTATGCTATGAGTCTTCGTATGAAGTGGCTGCTTTCTTTGTCCATTACTAGAACGCATCATTTCCCTCTCTTCTTTAGGTTCAGCCCTTCCGATTTCTATGGCCTCTGCTGACTTCTGCAGGTTCAGCGTACCCTCTCGGATACGGTTACGAATAAATTCGCATATCCTGCAGACTCCCCAGATAAGAGCGTATCTTTCTGCCCACACTTGCCCAAGTTTACTTACCATAGTACTTGGCGGTTTTTGGATTTAATCATGTACTGGAGATTCATCCGACTATGGTAGCCTCAAATTGGATTCGTGTACCTCAAGTCGAGCATTTGCTTAGAGCTTCCTTCAGATTCTGCCTCGCGACAGACACCCTTGCTTTCAGCTACGATATGCACTCGCCAGCCCCCGTTCAGGACTTTCATCGTATAGATAATGCTCATGCTGGGCGTACAATAATAAGATGCCTCAAATATTATTTGAGACACCTTGTTATTAATGAGGTATGAATATACATATAAACAAACTGCAATTAACTCATGAATATTTAAGATTTAACCGAATAATGAATATACCGATTCAACAGAGCGAACGTTCCGGATAAGCGAGCCACTTGTCCAAAAAATTGAGTCATAGCTCCGGTACCATTATTAGTGTCAGGGTAAAATCGTATAGGTGACATTTGATTAGCACATGCTTCATGACCCCAGTAAAGGACTCGATATGGGGGCGAAGAGTGCTAACCTAGATTCAGAAATGTGGCTTCCCCCTAAAGGAACACTTCATTTGAGCCACAGCCCTTTATTCATTGAAGCATCCGTCGTAGGGTGCCATGTCAAGTCTTACCCCAGAGTGGATTCGCAGTTATAGAATAGTGGCTCTAGAAAACGGAACAGTTGCTCAAAGTGCCCAGGATTAATCAAATAGTATTGTCTTTCCATACTTAATACTTTGCTATATCTACATTTATTGGTTCAAATTTCTTTCCTACAAAAACTGGTTCATACTGCATTTTGATTTCGTCTCCATACTTTCCAGCATACTCCTCAACGTCTTGGATTATAGCAATTGAACCTATAATTTTATCTCCTTTCATTCTTAAAAAGTAATAGCCAGTAATAACCTTAAATTAAACAGCATTCTAAGGGGTGATTACTGGCTGGTTTATTTCCCTCGTCTTATGAATTTATTTATTATGCAATATGCACAATTCTCAAGAAACCATATTTAACTGTATCAGTAGTTCAGAAGATATTTGATATAATTATTGATCTTTCTAGCTAAAAAATGGGATCAGTGAAGATTAACTTCACCGTCCCACTTCCCTATCCGAATTTGTGTACTCTATAAGATTAAATATTTATTAGGTAAGACATTTCAATCATCCGAATTAGCTTAATCCAATTGTGCCAGTTATCGATATAGCATAGAAGATGTAGCGTCCAATAATTTGACCAATAATAATAAGTGCTGCCGCAATGTAAGTAGTAGTACTTAAAGTTTCTTCTGTGGTTGCTGCGACCTCGGTTGCTGCTTGACCAACTAATACATTGGTTTTTGCTTTCATAGTTGGTAAAAACAGTAATCCCGAACCAAAAAGGATTAGGAGCCATTTTAGAGCCATAGCTGTGCTCATGTTGTTCAGTAGTGTAAAGCTTGTTTGAGCAGCTAAACTTTCATTAGCTCCTAATTGTATATAATATAGTTCCATGGCAACTACTTGGAGTATGACTGCCACTCCGATAGTGAATGCTAATGTTCTTCTCATATTACCAACTTTTTTGCCACTCAGGACAATAAAAAGGACAGCTCCCATCGAGATAGCGGCGGCATAGAACTCCATAAAGATAGAGCTGTGCTGCCATGCTGGAACACTAGTAAAATTATAGATCGAAGCCATAACGAAAACGTTGGCAAGTCCGATAACTGCAGCAATCGGAATCAAAGCATTGATAGCACTCTTGGTAGAAGGCTTAACGTAGATCAATAAAGCTACTAGAGCAGTTAACCCTGTAAAAGCACTGGTAAACCAAATCTCGAGGCTAAGCCATGAGCTGCCAAATTGAGAAAGAGCATTTATTGCCGAAAGGGGCCTACCTAAGTGCATAAAGGAGGCTAAAAGGCCGACAATTGCCAGCCCGGCAGCAGTTATGATAGCTGATTTAAAGCTGCTCTCTTTATTCAAAAGCTTGGCAACTGCGGCAAACACCATAATGCCGATAGAGGCCTGAATGCAAATGGTAAATAACACTAAAGCTATTTCTTTCATTACTTACACCTCCTTCTCTCTATAGTTTCGATCTGAGGAACAGCTTTTTGGTTTGACTACCAAAGATGGTTGAGTAACGCTCGCGATTGGTAAAATAGGTAATTCATTAACCAAATTCGGGCCATATTTTTGTTTCAATTCATCTAGATCCCCAAAATGAAGAATACGCATAATACAAGCATTTACACAAGCCGGATTTTCCCCATTGTCTCTTAAGTCTTTACAGCTGTCGCATTTTCCTACTACACCGCTTTTTTCAATATATTGAGGAGCACCATAGGGACAGTTCCAGACACAGTACTGACATCCAATGCATTTATCTTTATTCTGTTGAACAGTTCCATCCTCAGCATAGTGCATTGCCCCTGTCGGGCATCCTTGGACACATTTAGCCTCCGAACAGTGATTACAAGAACCTGAATAATTATACGCATCGGGTTTCGGATAAACACCGGTTTCAAAACTTTTCACTCTACGAAACAAGACATTTATATCTGAATTATTTTTATCTTTACAAGCCATTTGACAGGTACGGCATCCAATGCAAGCTTCCATGTCAAAGTAAAAGCCCAATTTACCCATTTTGTCCTACACCCCTTCCTATAAAATAATTCTTGCAGGCTTTTCTACATCGGGAATTAATTTTGTTTGTATGTGCTTTTCAATTTTAACGATTCCGGTATTAAAGCCTGAGACTCCCTGACCTGTTGGAACTTGGCCACTGAGGATGTTATCTGCTCCGCCTGTATCAACCCCAGTTTTTTCATCAATATCAACCCAGGCTCCGTGCGGAAGGGCAATTACTCCAGGTCTCATACATTCTGTTAGACAGGCTTTTCTTAAGATTTTTCCATAGGCACTGGTAATAAGCACTGTATCTCCCTCAGCAATTCCATTATCCGCAGCATCCTTAGTGTTAAGATAGACTGGATTTACCCATGCTTCCTGCAACCACTTGACATTATCAAATACTGTGTGTGATCGCCGTAAGTAATGGGGAGTGATAACTTGATAAGGATATTCATCTTTTACTTTATTTCCCCAATCTTTAAACGTATCTTCATAGCCGCCAACGACTTTGATATAGGACGGTATTGGCTTAATCTTGCTGAATCCCATATTGTTAATTGTGTCAGCCAACTTTTTGCTGTAAATCTCCAGCTTACCGCTTTCAGAGCTTAATTTGTTGTTTTCCGGATCCTGGACAAAATCTTTAAAGGCAATATATCCATAATTATCACCCTGATAACGTTTAACCTGATAGACTCCTTTTTCCTTAAACTCGCTGTAGGTTATTTTCCCGGTCTGGGGTTTTCCTGTAACTCCTAATTTATCAATGTCTTCCTGGGTTATGGTTACTAGTGGTCCGTACGTTTCACCATCTTCATTGACAACAGTTATGCTGCTCAAAGCATTGAAGAATTGTTGCTTTTCACCAAATGGGTAAACCTCTTTCTCTTTAATTCCTAACTTCTTAGCAATCTCCATAGCAATCCATTGATCACTCTTGGCTTCATAAAGCGGTTCTGTAATTTGGGAATACATAAGAATCATTTCCCTGTTACCACTATGAACCAAAGTTCCTCCCAAAAAGCCTCCAAACTTCTCCCACTCTGTAGTAACCGGTAAAACAATATCGGCATACTTAGAATTTGTCGTTAAAAACTGAGAGTGGGATACAACCAAATCCACCTTGCGATGAGCTTCTATTCCTTTGGTCATGCCGTCACTCGTTTGTAAAATTGCGCCTCCAGAATGATAGATGATATGGATGTCAATGTCTCTCATTTTTCCAGGTTGATATTGATCTGCTGAAACAAAGCTGCCTTTTCCTGTAAAATTGTATTTGCCATCTAGGACTGCATCCCAAATTTGATTGGCATTAATCGTATCATCAATCGGGTTAGCAATGCCGGGCAATCCATTAGAACCAGCGTTAACAAGTGCAGGGCCTCCGTTGCCAGATGTTGCATGCATTGTACTGCCAGTCATATGTCCGGATTTACCCATGTGGCCTGTCATTGCACCAATGGTCATAATCAATTGCGGCAGATTATCGGCATTTCTGGTTCTTGCTGAAGCCATTCCACAAAGAAAAGCTACTTTTTTATTTTTGCCAAACTCTAACGCTAATTGTTCGATCTGAACTTTATCAACTCCACAAATTTCACTAGCCCATTCCGGTGTCTTGGGAAGACCATCATAAGTCCCCAAAATATAGTCTTTAAAATTGCCTTTGGGATCTTCCCCTTCAGGCATATGATCCGCGTCAAACCCTATGGTACATTTATTCAAAAACTCCCAATCAATGAGTGGGTTTAGAACCGGATGATCTTGAGTAAGAAGAACATAGGCTAGTGCTAAGAGCAGTACTGTATCAGTACTGGGACGAATCGGTACCCACTCAGCTCCAAATGAAGAGTACGTAGAATTGTAATACGGGTCTATCCCTATAAATTTTGCCCCGGCCTTCTTCGCTTGCCAATAATGCCAACTTGAACTTCCCATCGCACTCCAGGCCGGATTCATGCTTAACATGATGATGGTATCGCAATTACGCAGATCGTAGCGATCGTTTACGGTTTGATCCCATACCCCCAATTGCCAGAAACCAACTGTTTTAGGTGTCATCGACCAGCTGCCGAATGAATTGGTATTCCAATATTCGGTGTATCCGCCATATAAACCTAATGTCCTGGACATTTCTGTGATCTGACTGTTCCAACCGCCGATGTGTAAAATAGAACGATTACCGTAATCTTTTTTGACCCGTTTCAATTCATCCGCGATATACGTAAGTGCTTCATCCCAGCTAATGCGTTCCCATTCGTCCTTGCCACGCAAGGATTTATCACCACCGCCAGGCTGCCAATGTTTTCGTTTCATGGGATATTTCAATCTATCAGCGCCAAATACTTGCTGTCTTTGAGCCCGTCCCCGCAAACACCCTCTTTGCTGCGGATAATCGGGGGAATCCTCATGGGTATCATCAGTTTTTTGACGAATGACAACACCATCCACTACTAAGGCTTTGTTTAAACATCTTCCACCGCAATTATGCCAACAAGCAGCAGAAATCCAAGTTCCTTCTTTATTTGCTAATGCTGTCGCTTCATTGGCATCCAGCTTTGATAACCCACAGCCCGGAAGTGTTAAGAGTGCTGCCCCGGTCGCAGCTGTAGCTGATAAACCTAAAAATTTTCTTCTGCTAATCATCATTTCTCTTGCTTTATCTAAGAGATTAGCCATAAATTATTTCACCTCCAAAAAATTAAGACAGTTTAACTTGGTCAATTAACTCTTTAAGTGCTTTTTTATCGGTTTCTATAAAACCTTCCAAACAAATTGCCATACCTTTGTAAAAATCGGTTTTGGCATGGATAAAGATATCTTTACATATTAACGGTACCCATTTTAAAATATGGTTTTCAAGGAAATCCTTTTGATCACTCAGAACAGAACCTATATATTCAGTATTTTCTAAACTTAATTGGCATAACTGATACATAAAGTCCAGTTCATATCCTAAGTGATCATCTGCTTCTTGGCCAATATTTTTAGGTATTAAGCAATATTTAAGATAAGCCCTGCGTACATTTAATGTCTCTTCCTGAAAAATTAAGCGCTCTTTATTTAGATATACTGATTCCCATGGTGGCGTAGGGATTTTATGAGGACCGATAAAGAGCCTGGTATAGTCCCAGCGTATTCGTTCATACCTCTCTGGATCTAAATCATTCAGGGATTGGACCGCTAACTCAATTCCCTGTTTGATTAATGGATGTTCGTCTTGAAAAGGGAAGAATTTTAAGAACTGATCATCCTTAAGGAAATTAAGAAAATCCATAGTTGGTTCTTCCAGAAAAGTTCTGTATAGAACTCCATAAGCATACATCCGTAATTCAATTAATGGTTTACACTGGCCTAAAACGCATTCACTTTGCATGTGCATAATTTCACCTCCCTTGCTAAAATTGGCTAATGGTCTCTTTATGACTCGTGCTCATGATACGATAAGTAATCAATTTAGACATTGGATATAAACACAAAAAAAAAGAGGCCTCTTTGTACCTGAAAGCACAAAAAAACCATTTTAGTGTCATCATCTATATGTCACGTGTATAGGAAGGACAAAATCTATCTTTTGATTGTATAAAAGCACAAGAATATAGCCTTAAGATTGGATTTTTGGTTCTATCTTCCCTAAGATAGCTGCTACTGTAAGTGCCGCATAAATATTGAACCTTGTTTCTTCATCTTCCAGACTTGTACCTAACAGCTCTTCAATTTTCTTCAATCTGTATCTTAAGGTATTCGTGTGGATAAATAGCTTCTCAGAGGCTTTTTTCATATTCCTCCCGGCCCTAAAGTAATGCCAAAGGGTCATCAGCAAACTTCCATTATTTTCTCGGTCAAATTTTTCAAGAGGCTCCATTACTTCTTTATAATACTCATCAAGGTCTTGCTCGCTTTGGTTATAAAACAGGCGTACTGCACCAAGCTCATCAAAAAAAACAGGTGAACAGTCGTGCTGAATGAGCTTGCCTAATTCTAGAGCTACTTTAGCTTGCTGATAGCTTCGATATAGTTCATTAATACTTCCAGAAATCTTGCCTACTCCAGCAATATAGTCCCATTCAGAGATAATTGGAGAAAGTCCTGCTAACAGATCTCGTGTAAAGAAATGCCAATCAGCAGATTGCGATTGAGGCAAAGGACTAATTACAACTTGAAAATGAGCCATCTCTCCTACTATACTACCTGGTACCTTCTCAATGAAGAATTTTTCAATACTTGATGAAGCTTCTAGCTGTTCAGGTTCCAGATTATTACTCTTATTGAAAAGCTGAATAACCATTACAAAATGGGCCCCTGAAAAATTACATCCCCATATTTTGCCTAGTCTTATCACTTCATCGATTCCATCGAAATTGTTAAATATTAAATCACGCACAAACTCATCTCTGTAATTCTTTTCAATATTTACTATTTCACGCTGATGCATTATTTCAACCATTACAGCCAAACTAACCGCTTCCGCATATTGACCAAACATCAGAGATTTTGTTTCTAAGGATTCCTCAAGTTTTCCAATCACCAAGAGATAGCCAAGTATTTTTGGTTCCCCAATAGGCCAACAGAAGTATTTAAATTTTTTACCCTTAAAACTGATAATTCCTTCAATTAAATTTTCTCTATGATTTAGTATGGTACTTGGCAACATGATTCTTTCTTCGGGGAAAAGAGCTACTGACGGTGGACAATGCCAGCTTAGAACACGTCCTTTGGCATCTGTAATAATGACAGGCATATTAATTTCATTCATTAATATTCTGGATAATCCCGGTATACCCGTACTATTTGCCTGCGCCGCAGCTATTTTTCGTAAAAAATCTGCTAGGCTCATGTATCAACATCTCCTCCATCCTGTCTTGACAGATTTCCGCTAATAAGAAAACGCGTTGAAGGGCGAGTAAGCATTATTTTCCCAAAGCCTGGTACGGTACGGAGTATAGAGGGAGGATTATTTTCATACACCGATAATTGCCGCAGAGCACCCGTAGGACAAGCTTCTACACACGCAGTATTTAAATTGGTTTCAAGACGATCTGCACAAAAATTACACTTATCTACTTTGCCCGTTCTCAATGAATACCTTATCGCCCCAAAAGGACAAGCCCGTACACAGGTTCCGCAGCCTGCACATCGGCGAGGATCGTGTATAACAACTCCGTCTCTTCGTTTGCGCAAGGTTCCTTCTGGACATACACGAAAACATTCAGGGTTCTCACAATGGTTACAGCTCATCGTTAAAAAATGTTTTCTATAGTTATCCTCGTTGTCAACCGGTTTTATCCATCTTCGGCGTTCGCCGCCCTTTATATTAAATTCATTGCGACAAGCAATTTCACAGTTTCTACACCCAATACATAACGATGGATCAACCAGAAACCTCCATTGGTACACTTAGCCCCCTCCTTTCTTACCGCGGGTTAAGTTAACAAAGGTATCATGATAAGCTACGCCTGGAAATCCAGTTAAGCTTTGTCCTAAATCTGTTTCCTGAACTTTAGTTAGTACATTAACAGGTTTTTTGAATAGATCCTGCCAGCTATATGTGATAAGAATATCGCTTGGTACATCCTTATCAAGCTTTGAATACATTTGGATTTCTCCTATTTCATTATAAATAACAACAGTATCTCCTTCTTCAATACCTAATCTCTGGGCAACTGAAGGATTCATACAAACTTCTTCTAAGATATTTTCTTGGAGCCAGTCTACTGTTGAAAACTGGGTGTTCAGGTGTTCTGCCCGGTGTAGAACCAAGAAGCGGTAAGGATAGGCTGATGGAGGCTCCATAGGGTTTATTAGGCTAGGAATTTCAGGACATCCCTGTTTTAATGCCTCAAGTGTCAGAAATTTGTACTTTCCAGATGCTATATTGCAACTATTACCTTTCTCCTCTGCAGGAGGTTGTAATGGAAGAGCACCGTTTAGCAATTCCCGGTAATCAGAAATTTCCACATTAGTTTTTAACCAAGGGGTAAAGCTTTGAAACCATTCCTCAGATGTGCGTTCTTCAGGGAAAGAACATGCACCAGGTTCTATGTGATTAATCATTTGGCTTAACGATTGAGAGATTTTTAACTCAGAACGGCATTCGCCAACAGGTTCAATAGCCTGCTGATTAATTCCGATCTTATTGTGCCAATATCCCGCAACTAAATCTTGACACTCAAAACAAGTTGTAGCTGGGAAAACAATATCGCTAACCGCAGCGGTCGAAGTTAAAAAATGATCAACCGCTATTGTTAGTTCCATTTCGGCAATTCGTTTTTTCATACTCAGTATATCTGTACCACGTGCTAAGTAATTACTTGATGTGAACCACATTAATTTAATGGGAGGATTCTGGCAGGCTCCTAATTCCTTTGCCAGAGCGTTTAAACCAACCAAACGAGGATCATAAAGTTTTGTACTGAAAGCAGAGGAAAAAATCTCATGATTTAATTTCCAAAAATCAATATTCTGAAAATACAACCCTCCACCTTTTGAATAAAGATTGCCACTAGCAGCTACCAGCGCATCAATGGCTCTCATGTTTTGTCCGCCATTAGCATAACGCTGCAGACCTGACCCAGGCCAAAAGGAAACAGGTTTAGATTCGGCTATCTGGTCAGCAATCATTTCTACTTTATGCTCGTCGACCCCACTTACATTTATTAATTCTTGAGGATCAACCTGAAGCAGCCAGGAGCTGAACGCTTCCCACCCCACAGAGTGATCTTTTATAAAAGAATAATCAACAGTATTTTTAATAACCATCTGTCTTAAAATTGCTAAAGCCAAGGCACCATCCCCGCCTGGGTGGACGCGTATAAATTCATCACAATGAAGTGAAGTGGCAGTAGGTATTATATCAATTAATATAACCTTACCACCGTGTTCTCTTAACTTCTGAATAGTCGCCATTTGATGTATTGCGGTTGCGGCTGGGTTTGCTCCCCAAAGCAACAATAGATTAGAATTTAACATCCCAGTTGGATTTTTGTACCTTACCCCACCAAAATCCAATAAGTGTGCATCCCAGCCAGCAGCAATACAGAGAGATCCTGACGCTAAAGTAAAAGGACCGATTGAGCGTAATAAAAATTCCATCGATTTAGTAAAAACGCCGTAGTTACCAGGTCCTCTTACAAGTGCCATTGGCAGAAGACTACCATAGCGATTCTTAAGTTCGATCATTTTCCGAGCCACAATTTCAAGAGCATCATCCCATGAAATTCGCTTCCAATTGCCAGAGAATCGTGGCTCCTGTATCATTGGAAAAGTTACTCTCTGAGGATGATAGACATATTGCGTATAGGAATAGCCTTTGCAGCATAATTTGCCCTGCGTATAGTCATGATCAGGGTCACCGGATACTTTAACCAATCGCCCGTATTCATCAACATGTGCAATCATGCCACAAGTATCATAACAATCTCTTGGACAAATATGCTTTGTAATTTGCACGGTCTCCTCCTTAAGTTTAGCCTGTATCTCATAACCAACAAAGGACTTGACATTGCAGCAGTTGCTGCGGCCTCCGCCCTGTTTTCACCCCTACCAATTTATGTCCCCTCCCCAGATTTATACATAATGTACATAATGGTCATACTATACACAGTGTACGTCATATGATATATTGGAGGTGAGGGAGGCATGACTATGTTATCTGAACTACAATTTACTGAAGCAAGAAAACAATTTTCTACTCTTTATGATTCTGTCTTTAACTCTTTTAACCCTACTATTGTCAATAGAAAACAGACAGAACAAGTTGCTTTACTCAGAGTTGATCTACTAAAGATGGTCTTAGTGGATTACAAACTTAACCCTGAAATTATTAATGAAGATGATGGTTCGATTACGCTTGCCTTAGATTCTCTGGAAATTTACGCAAATGATTCGACATTAGATTTAGCAGCTAACAATTTAGTTGAAGACCTTAAAGTGTATTCTCAAGATTATATGGATCGCTCCCAGCTTTTCCTTCAAGCACCTAACCGTAAATCTCACTTTCCATATGTTTTAAAAGTCCTTCTTTGTGACAACGATGAAGAGATTCTTGCCCTCTTAGGACTATAAATATGGCACCTAAATTTGGAGATTTAAAACGCTATTGCGATAAAAATGGCTGGGTGATGCTTCGTAATACCGACCACTGGTATTATGAAAAAGTGCTGAGTGATGGGACTGTTCTAAGAACGAAAATAAGTCATGCTGTCAGTAAAGAAATCCCTAAGAATTTATGGGAAAAAATCCGACTAAGGCAACTTCAAATAAGCGAAACTACCTTTTGGGAAGGCGTCAAATAATAGTTCTGATCCAAAAGGTCTTTTTTTGCCTATTAAAACTTATCCGATATGGACATTTTACATAACGTTCTGAGCACTCCCGCAGCGTCATACTACGTTCATACTGGTAAGTTACGGGAGTGCTCTGTTCGTAGTGTAGCTAACCCAGTTCGCTACATTACGTACTAAAGTTGTGAGGGTTTGCGACGTCAGGTTAATACATTCATATTTACCCTGATGTCGCAAACCCTCTGTTGAGTGAAGTTGTTACCCAACTATTATCAAATCCAATTGTTTGTAATAATTCTTCTTTATCAATTCGCTTAGGAATTCGAATCTTTATTACTAAACTGTCGTCTGGTACTTCCTCAATAATGGTAAATTGTGATCCATGCGGTTGCCAAGTAAAACAATGCTCTTTGGTTCTTTTTAGATAGCCTTCCAAATTTCCTCGTTCATTCCACTTCCACTCATACAGCTCCTGATCAAATCTTACAGTATCATATTCGAACACTGCTACTTCATCTAAATTATCGGACTTTAATAATACTACAGTACGAACGAATTTATAAAGCTTTCTAATTGCTGAAACCCTCTCATTCCAAATCTCAAGAACCTGAGATCCTAGATGGTCTGGATTAACTTCAGCGATTTGTTTCTCTCCGAAGGAGTAAACTGGCGAATTTCTTCCAGATATCAATCTTACTGTTTTTTGAACTGCTGGCTTCTTTGCTTTAACTGTTTTTGCACCCCAAGCGCAAGACCCCAGCACAACATCATCCAACCCAACATTTGAAGGTTTCCATTTTGCACCTATACAATTTGCGAAAATCTCTTCCCACTCCGAACCTTCCAAGGTAGGATTTCCCTTTGTGGCTAGTAAATAAACTAATTCTCGACCAAGTTTAAAAGCAAAATCATTAGGAAACTTGTTCAATTCATATGGTGGCAAGCTCTTATTTACTGTTCTTAATCTAGGTGCCTTTTTCTCTGTCATACTTTATGCCTCTTCTTATACATCAAATTACGTTTCTTTGTTTAATATTACACGTCTGGTCTAATATTATTGGTATAAGATTTTCTACCACAGCACGTACAACGTTTACTGGAACTGAATTTCCTGCCTGCTTTCTAATTTGAGAGTCAGGCACAACAATTTTAAAACTATCTGGAAATCCTTGTAACCTAAGCATTTCTCTGGGAGTAAGTCTCCTCTCTCCATTAACTAATAAATAATTGTACGAAGCACCCGCCCTTAAAGCACAAGAATAAGGATACGAAGTAACGTTACCAGCTTTATTTTCGTGCCAAATTGATGGGTAATATTGTGATTTGTGAACTTCATGACGTTTTGTTCTTATTCTCTCAGAGACTAAATGTTTAGGGTCTATGTTCTTTTCTAGAATATCTGTTAATTCTAATCTTTTTGTTATCTTCGAAGGCCATGTAAACCATGCTGGTTGATCAAATCCAACAATAAATACTCGTTCCCTCTTTTGCGGTAACCCGTAATCTAATGCATTAAGTACTTTATAATCAACCCAATATCCTAAATCCTGTAAAGTTTTTATTATTTTTCTAAAAGTCTCCCCTTTTTGATGTCCTACTAACTGTTTTACATTCTCTAAAATAAATGCCCTTGGCCTCTTACTCGAAATTATACGTGCTATATCAAAGAAAAGAGTACCTCTAGTGTCTTCAAAGCCTTTACCCATACCAATAATACTAAAAGGTTGACAAGGAAAACCAGCAAAAAGTATATCATGATCGGGAATGTCTTCAGATTCAATCTCCGTAATATCACCAGACGGATATTCTCCGTAATTTGCATAGTACGACTCTTGAGCGTATTTATCAATATCACATGAGAAAACACATTCTGATTTTAAATTATACTTTTCAAATATTTGCTCCGCAGCGATTCTGAAGCCGCCAATTCCACAGAATAAATCTATATATTTTATTGAATTCAAATTATGACCGCTCCATTCATTAGCAATACAATCAAATAGAGTACCTTGTCTCAAAATTATCACTCCAAACATATTCTTTGGAATATTATACCAAACATATGTTCGAATGTTAATACCCTTTAACGAACTATTGTATTAATTAGTCCTAATACTATAAAAATCCTTCTGTCCATACTATTTTTTCTCCAAATTAGCAATTTTACTTAACTTTCAGTAGTTCCCGCAGCGTCTAACCACAGGCATCTATGTAAAGTTACGGGAATTGCGTGTTCGTGAAGTTAGCGGTCATCAAAACTTGCTAAAATCAATTTCTTTGTTGCTAGAATACTGATCCCTTATCTCTTCTTTAGTAATTGAACTTAGTATTGTAAATCCACAAGCTGCTCCAATTAAAGATACTCCGACTAAGCTATATCCATGATATATCCATCCAAACAGCGGATTAGACCCTAATGGTGTTAAATAATATAAAATAAAGTTACTATTGATTACCAATGTTGGTATCCCAACAATTAGAATTCTTACCCAATTAACCTTTAATGCACCTTTTTTTCTTAGCATGTTGATAAACTGGGGTAAAGATATATACAATCCAACTATAAATGGATAGATACTACTAAATAATATTGACGGTAACGGATTAAATGTTTGTCCAGCTAATACACGGAATTCTTCTTGATATTGACCAGCATAAAATACCAAGAGCAAAAGACCCAATACATAAAGCAGATATGCAATAATTCTCTTCATCATGACCCCCTCACCTAAAGTATCTATGTATTCCCGACAGAAAAAATGATGCTAGATACTATATTGTGTTTTGTTTTTAGAGTTCACTATTGAGTTATATTATTTTGTCACAGGTTTGGATGCAATGATAAATATTGAATACGTATCTTCGATTTTACCATTTTGAGGTAGAGCGAATAACTGCGCGAAAAACTCAATAGCTTTTTTATCATTTGGATAAAGCGAGTGAACCCAATCTTTATCATAAAGTCCATTATCGATATAATACTTTTCTCGGTTAAAAAACATATTCGTATAGGTTTGGGTAAGAATTTTTTTAATTTCAAATCCTTCAGAGATAAGAAGCTTGCAAATCTTGTCTTTATCGAATAATTGTTTATGATGAACGTTTCTCGGCTTTCCGTCTTCTGTTTTCGGCTCATATTTTTCGTTTGGCACCGATAGAAGCAAATATCCTTCTGGAGCTAAAACTTTGTAAAGATTATTAAGTAAAAATTCTGGGTTAGACAGATGTTCCAATGTCTCAAAACACGTAACCAATTCAATCTCTTCACCACCAAAAGGCAGAAAGTCTTTCTCCAAGTTATTAACAATAAATTCTACATTGGTCAATCTAAGTGCTGCTACCTGTTGTTGTGCTACGTCCAATAATTCTTTGCTAATGTCTATACCGTAGATCATATTATTTTCCTCAACCATAAGGAAACTTCCATATCCATCTGCACAGGCAGAATCTAGTATTCTCCGCAGGTTATTCTTTTGAGCAAATTTCTTAGCAAAAATGTACCGCCCACAATGTTCGATTTTCATCCAGAAATACGGTGAATCGGCATCAAAAGGGTTACAGTATTCCACATCAGTCGTGATAATCAAAACTCTATGCCTCCTTTAGGATATCTCTTACTATTTTAGTATCCAAATAAGTCTTCAAAAATTCAGGATTAGTGATTAACGATCGTTTTCGTTCTACTTCAGCTTCTGCCTTCATAAAACATTGCTTAGCTCTTTGTTTATCTCCAAGATTTACATATAAATTAAATAAGGAAAACCAAATCCCTTCCTCACTACAGCTTGGTAGTTGAGGATAATCGGCCATTACCTTTTCAACAGCTGTCATTTCTTCTCTGGCTTTATGGGGAAGACCTAGGTTTATGCTTCCCTCAGCAATCCCAAGTCGACTTAAGACTTCCGCATGGGTCATTCCGATCTGGATGGCAGTTGTTCGAGCATCCGAGAAATCGACTAGGGCTTTATGAATGTTATTTAGCTTCAGTTCCGTAAAAGCAAAGGCAATCTTCAGGTCAACCATTATCCAGGTATCATCACAGGCTATTGCTAACTTCATTGCCTGTTGACGCAGTTCTTGAGCTTTTACAACTTCATTCAGATCATCATATACCATGGACCTTAAGGAAAGCAAGATTAACTCAATCCAGTCGCTAGGCAAGTGTTTTTTAAATTCGATTGCTTCATCCAAGACCGCCAAAGCCTGGTCGTATGCGCCTAAGTTCTTGTAGGCAAGTGCTTTCCACAGACTTAAATAGCTTTTCTCAAGCAAATTAAGGTCTAGTAAATTATTAATATGGCTGATCATTTGGAGAGCCTTGTAGTAATCCCCATAATCTATACAGCCAACAACTGCCTCGATGATCAGCAAACGTAAGTTATAATCGCTATTTATATGATCAAAAGAGGGAGAAGCTAATTTTGGCCAAACAGAATCATACTCCTTTATAGCAAGTTCAAGCCGACCACTGCTTGCATAAGCTCTCCCAAGCATAAGATGAACTTTAAGTTCAAACAAGTCTTTATTGGCTTTGACAGATACTTTAACAGCATCTTCTACTAAAGTAATAGCTTGATTAATATTTGTAAAATGATAATGCCAGGCGAGAGATAGGTATACTTCGGCTAATAGTTCAGACTTTTCTTCAAGCAATAAGTCCTTTAAGAAGACAAGGTCAGCAAAAGCATCTTTTCGATTGCCCATGATGTCATTTATCCATTGCCGTTCGTATAGTGCCTGGATCTGGTACTTTTTTGCATCGATTTTTGAGGCTTCGTTTTCCAGGTCCGTAAAGCAAACTATTGCTTCTCGGTAGCTTCCTAATTGTTTTAGTAATGTTGCTTTTGCAGACAACGACTCTAAAAAAGTAATAATATCTAGATCCTTTAATAAACCTATCGAGTTATCTAGTAATAATAATGCAGATTGAAAATTACGCGCTTGAATTTGATTGATAGCAGATTTATAACAAGCTATCCCATAAACTGGTGCTGAGCTTATCTCGGCTCCCGATAAATCAGCTTCGTTCAAGTGATATGGTAAATGCTTTAAATAGTAATTGCCGAGATAATCATCAGGTTCAATCTTTAACCACTGCCCGCTATAGAGGTCAAGTCCTTTGTTGGCGATAAAAATCTGTATCGCCTGAAACTGCTTATTTAGATCATGATCTTCACAAACAAACCTAGTCAGATTTTGATGAGCAATTTGTAGCTTTAGTCGTTCTTGAGTAAATTCCGTAGAAATAAAATCTTTAAACTGCTGAATAAATAGAAATATATCCTCCCGTGGAAAGCCCCAATTTTCTAGACATTCCAGTTCAAGGGGTTCTCGGGCTGCAGCTAAAACTAAGATCATATTCCAGAAAACTTGTTTAAACATCCTTTCCCCAAGCTTATCATTTAACAACGACAAGTAGCACTGATAAAAAGATTGATCCTCGATCAGTTCATCTTCTCTAATAACTCTGCTCTTTAGGGCCTGGCAGTAATGGTATACATATAGGAATCGGCCCTCTGATAAATTAATAATTTTAGAGGCTAAGTTCTGGGAAAAGCTATCACCAAGCTCGCGTCTAATATAGCCGTCTAGCAATTCCCGGTATTGCTTCGAGGAGTGTTCTAACGTAATTTCCTGCCAGTAGAGGGAACTTTCTCCTTTTATCCTATTTACCTGTTTATTAGCAGTTTCATTCAAAGAAGGGCGGCCGGAAAGAACTATATATAACCCTCGAGGCAATTGGGATGCTGGAGGAAAGATATTCAATAATGAGATCTGCCCGACAGGTATCTCATCAATACCATCAACGATAAGAACTAAACTGTCTATATTATTTGCCAGCATTGTCTCCCTTACGAATTCTATGAATTGTGCCTGGAGATCCTGGAGTTGAGAATTTTTTGCTTGAATCTCTTGCGTTCGGTGGCTAAGTGTATTGCGTAATTGGTGGGCTAATTCAATTATAAAAGTCCTGTAATCGCAAAACTGTCCCATGGCTAGGCGATATGTCAAAACAATATAACCCTCTTCTTTTAATATCCGGCCAAAGCCCTCAACGAGAAAACTCTTGCCAGTTCCACCCTCTCCTTTGATCCAGAGGTAGCCACAAGGGTTATCGGCAAACCACAGTTTTAATTTCTGCATAAAATGAGGAAAAGGATAGTATTCCTCTTCAAAATCCCTGATAAGTTTTTGTTCCCATTCATAATACCGACTTGAATCGTAGCTAGTACGCTCCCAATTATATTTGCCGGAATCCTTAATATATTCTAAAATAAATCGCTCAATTTCAGGAGCATCACGTACTTCTGCTAGATCACCGCAAGCATAATCAATATAATGAGTGCTGAGAGTATTATGAGCCCGGAATATTTTAGTTTTATCAAGATAATAATAGCTTTCCCTATTACATCTCTTGCAGGCGAGAAATTGGACAAATGGAGATAATTTTAGGTTTTTACTCCCGTAGGTTAAGTAGATTTGACTTCTATCTACGTAAATACTAAGATCTTTAAAGACCTCTTCTAGTAATTTTTGGAAAGAAAACAATTTGTTAATCCAATATATACATTCATCGGCATACCAGCTATTTTCTCTTTGGAAAACACCATGTCCAAAAACTTTGTTTCTCCAGTTGATCACATTTTTAGATCCGCTCCCTAACATCTGAGCCAGTTCGGTTTTTCTTCCTCTCTCGTTTATTACTAACTTTACAATCGATGGGAATATCGGTTGGTCACCGCTATCTTCCCTTGACCAATAAGCACAGATTGTATCCACTAAACTCCACCAATCGCCTAGAGATAATCCCTGGGGTTTGGTAAGTAGAGAGACAATCTGCTGGGTGTAGGCTTCATTTCTCTGGACTCGGAAGAACTCCGCTAATTCTATAACTGCCAGAAAACGTATTAAGTATTCAAAACAATCCCTCAACTGCCAGGCTGAAGCAATGGGGTTTTGCTTACTGATTTCTACATTTAACCAATTAAATTGATGGACTAAGGAAAAAGGCATAACTTTACCTAGTTCATCGACTAGCCGGATAAACTCTACTGAAAAAAGCGGAATAGTTTCTTCTGCATCCGTGATCTGACCATGAACAGGACAAATATTAAACTCAAATACTTTGGTTAACTCCAGTCCGCATTTAGGACATTGCAAAATAAAAACCCCTTTAAGCATCACTATTTGCTGATTCCAGTTAACAAAGATGAAAAACATAGTTCTTCATCTTTGTTGTTTTAGCTTTCGTTTTTCACGTAATATTTTTTCCTTGTTAGGTCTAGTGTCATCAGCTAAAAAATCAGCCCAATCCAGTTCAAGTTTATCGGTATTTTCTTGCCAGTGCACCAGGCGATGATAATAGTAATCTATCTTTTCGCTGACTGCTTTTTGGTAGTTATCTTTTCCGTATTTTAAGACCAATGCTGTCAATTCATAGATTGGCAACCCTAAAGCGTGTGTTTCTACATGCACAGTTGCCCCGGCATGGCCAATCGCGTGGCACAAAGCACCATATTCACAGTCATCAATAGTTTTTGCTACTGCATGTGCATCCAAAATAGCCCGTTTTGCTCCAGGCATTTTTATTTTGCCTCTTGCCCAAGCTTCACAAAGCTCTAAACACGTTCTGGGTCTGAGTTCATCTGGATACTTTGCTTCAAATTGTGACAAAGGTAGTTTTGCACAATCCAAGGCCCACATCACAAGAGTACGGTGATTTTGTATTTGAATAAGTATTATTAAATCTTGTAAGCATTGACTATCACGAGAAAACAACAGTTTATTTCTTTTCTTTAGTTTAATTTCCACATCTGAAAACATTGGATTATTTCCTTTCCCGTTTTGTCCTAGCTATCACTTCTCTATGATTCACTCATTGTGCATCAAATCTTAAAGAAGTCAGTCTCTCACATCGGCTCTTACGAATCATCATCTATTTCCTGTTGGTTTTTACTTTCAAAATAGATACGGCAGTATCTTTTTTCATTCCCGTACCAGGCCGCTACTCCTATAGCTAAACTGAATGCCATTAGCAAAACTAGTAACCATATTAAAATGCCGCTTGGCAATTTATATACTATATCGAACGGAGTAAGACCGCGCCCCAAAAACTGATCTATTAATACTAGTACTATCATTAATGTAAATCCTTTTGCTCCTTCTCGAGCAACGTTGATTTTAAATCCTTGTTCTCTAGCCTTATGCCATTTTTCATAGAACTTCTGCTCGTATTTTTTGTTCCAAATAAATTTATGGATGGCAACTGGAATTAACAGAATTATTATAATGTAGTACGGAGTTTTATAATATATCTCCCCTAATAGTGGCAAAGTTAAAAGAATTACAAAACTTATGATTATAGCTAATATTTGCTTCCATCTATCCCATTTCATTTTCTTTCACTCCAAAAAAGCAAGAATCAGTTCTTTAATCTCTTTTATTGAATCTATCCATTTTAGACATAACGCCTATCTTTACAAGTAACTATACCTATAAAAAAATGGTTTCGAGTATATACCAAAGTATTCTACAGTTTATATAACTTTCCTCTATTAAGTATAAGCTATTAAGCAGCAAAAAAATAAACGCCAGTGATCCATTAAAATTACTAGCGTTACTCTCATAATAATTGTCGTATAGGGTCAAACCCATTTTTATATTCCACATTATTTTTGATTGATATTATTAGTTCTGGGTGAAAACAGGATCGCCCGGGACAGTAGTGCTATTTTGTGGGAACGGGAAGATACCACAGATGCTGTCAAAAATATAGTCGAAGAGACTATCCTTGACTTTCATTAGATCGACGTCCACCATCAGGCTGTTATCCGGATTGTTCTCATCGCTCCAGAGGGTTATCGTTACTACATAATTGGACGCCTCCAGCCTTTTGCCGAATTCTGTGATTTCCGCGTTAGTATCTTTATAGGCTTGGTCTATACTTTTCTCTATCTCTTTCCTGTTGCGGCTGAAAAGTTCCACCGTACCGAATCCGCACAACTCTTCGATATATTTCTTGACGATATCGAACTTGGCGATGGATACCATGCATTCCGAGAAGTAGATTTCAATATCAGGCAGATATTTGACAAGATACTGCCGTATCCATTTGCCGCAGTAAGTCTTCATAGCATTCTCTGCCGCTTTACTCTTCATGGCCTTTTCAAAGAAAGTACCCCCCGCTATCTTCATGCAATTGGCGGTGATATCACCAAATCCCGATAACAGGGCATTATAGAAGCTACGCTGGCCGTTTTTGTCCAGATCCAGGACATAATGCTTGGCGACGTTTACGACTGCAAATCCTGCCAAGACGGAAGCGATCTGTCTAATTTCATGGATACTGACATCTACGCTGGACATAATTAGATTTTCCAGCATGGTGCCAACGGAATTTCCGAGCTGCAAGGTCTCATATTCGAAGCCTTCTCCCACCAGGATGGAAGCTCCGGCTTCACCAATAAGTGCTGTCAGCATATCTTTCATCGGAGAGAGGATGGCATCTCCAGCCGGTCCGGTATAGACTGTGGCCAGATAGGAGAAGGCTTGGTCTCCTACCCATTTGATGACGGAGAGTGCTCCAATACACCAATCAAGGGTCTCCGCCCAATTCGTCTGTGCTGCAGCTTCCGATAACAGTCGGGCCTGAGCGGTATATATCACACTCTTGCTCAGCAGACGCAGTTCTTCCGCTGACCGCTTATCCAGGTCAGGCTTGATCTTCGCCAGGATATCATGCCATTCTTCAGGAGGCATATAGCGGCGTATCCGCTTTAGAAGTAGCCTCAGCTCTTCTTTGCGCTCTCCCATGGGTTTTAGTTTTTCCCCGATCAATCTGACCGGCAGATCCAGGGTATAGGTTTCACCTGCATATTCACAGGTAATCGGTAGTTTGACATAATAAGGATTTTCTAGTTCCGGTATCTGCATAAGGGGCTGGAATGTAAAGGCAGCTTTTCCAGCATCCTTGATCTCATATTGAAAGCGTTTAACGAGTTCTTCTGTTCTGTTATTCGTACCTTCAAGCTTCGCAAACTCCGGTTTATATTCACTGGCATCCACCAGTTTGGCCTTATTCCTGCCGTTTTCATCGACAGTACCAACTGCAAGCTCTACCAAGAATCTTGTCGGGGTTACATCACCTGCTTCTTCCGTGTTCGTGTCTTCATAGGCACTGATTAGTGCATAACCGTCTTCATTATACTTTATCACCCGAACCGAGATACCCTCGGGATATAGAACTGCTCTGAAGGTGGACTTGGCATATTCTGTTTGATTTTCTGCTGTTACGTTAATAGTAAAGATTTTACTCTGAGCCTGGATTTTTTGAGGCTTGGTGCTGGTGTTCTGCAGTCTGGCGATATAATGGAAATCATCAATTGCTTCCAGTTCCAGACTAAACGGACTTCCATCCTGTGGCTGCGCTTTGACACTTACGGGCTTCTCCATAAAGTCGACCAGCTCAAACGGGACTTCGTATATACCATCGTCACCATAGAGCATGTCAACAGTCATTTCCAGGTTTTCACCACGTTCTGGGAAAGTAATGTAGGGTTCTCCAATAAGTTTGAAGGTTACATTATTCTGGAAATATCCGCCTTCCCCGGTGAACTTAAAACTGATAATCCCCTCCGTCGGGTTCTGTGCCCTCTTCACGGTTTCAGCTTCAACCAGGGCACCCATATAATTCCCCGCCATAGTTTGGGAGCTGACTTTCAATACACCTGTGCCTGAGAAAATCTCCATCTGCTCTGTTAAGTCCGGACGATCTATTTCCGTACCGTCTGATTTGACTTCCCCCATCCTGGCATAGACAGTCACGGCTGGTTTGTCATAACGAATCTTATTCCCGAAATCCTTGCGTATATACATTTTGTAGGTGCTTCCATTTTCGTCCTCGCTATTTTCACCGCCACTCTCAGACCCCACTAAGCTACTACCGGCAGCCGCTCCCGTTCCTGCAGCCGATCCTGCTGCAGCCACAGCCGCTGCTGCACCCAGCACACCGACGACCACAGCTACTGGTACGGGAATATCAGTCTCACCTGCAGTTGCAGATGCTTCAGTATTAATAATGCTTTCTGAATCTGATGACCCATCCTTAAAGCCGAAGCTCCAGGCACTGCCATCCCAACAGGTGAACCCCAAATTCAAGGATTTATTTCCGGGTACTGACAAAGTGGCTACCTGTTTTTTTGAATTTGTTCTTCCCCAATTATCTGTTCCGTCCTGATATATATCTATTGTGTATTCGGAGGATATTTTGTCCAATTCTATCTTGACCGATGTTTTTCTAATGTTCGGGGAGTCAGTGCTCAAGAAGGGTGTTTCCCCTATTACCTGCTGTCCGTCTTGACTGACACTATAGTAAAAGTTCAAAGTTTTCGTTTCTGTCCATCTGCCAAAATCGCTTTTTCCGACTTGAGCATCCATGGTAAACGTAATCTTTCCCTCTGCTGCCCAGACAAAGAATGGGGCATTTAGCAGTAAGACCACGGCTGCAGTAAGACATATCAGGACTTTTTTAATCATTTTTGTTGTATTACTCATTATGCCGCCACCTCCTTGCCTTTTCCGGAAGTAATACTCAGGACTATTCCTGCTATCAGGAGAAGGAAACCTGCCAGATATCCGATTGTTAGAATATTAGTAAGGGAAAGAGGCATAGACAGGACAAAACCCATTGACATCCCAGCAATGATGCGGTTCACATATACTGTATCTACCTGTTTGCCTCTTTTTATCTTGGCTACGACGGAATAAACAAAACTTTTTAAAAATC
>Ga0209643_1000880_pt1 | contig 36673 bp, 31 predicted proteins | sample AutmiccBRH37_all_FD_187383 | JGI IMG/M metagenome (GOLD analysis project Ga0209643, IMG submission 187383) | Deep subsurface microbial communities from Mt. Terri, Switzerland - Autotrophic microbial communities BRH/37_all (SPAdes) (version 2) | ecosystem: Environmental > Aquatic > Deep...
TGACGGAGAGGTCACACCTGTTCCCATCCCGAACACAGAAGTTAAGCTCTCCAGTGTCGATGGTACTTGGACCGAAGGGTCCTGGGAGAGTAGATCGCCGCCGGGTAATATAAAAAGATCAACAGTTTCTACTGTTGATCTTTTTATATTACCCGGTGGCAACGAAGCAAAGGTGCACAGAATATCTACTTCCCCATCCCTGACAGTATAAACGGTTGTAAAAATGCAAAAAACAAATTATATATTTTTATCACGCTTTTATATTGGACAATGACGATATTGTATGTAATAATATGATAAAATATCTAATGTATATACTACGAAGCATATTATAGAGGCTAAAGAACGGAGTGATCATATGGATAACACGGCAGGAATAAAGAAATCATTGTTGAAACGATTGCAAGATCTTAAAGAGCTGACTGTAGAGAAATACCAGTTGATTTCAGAGGAGATAATTGCAGAGATTTGTGATATAACGGAGGAAACAGGCAAGGAGATTGCAGTATACATTGACAGGAAGGGTGCAGTACTTGATGTAAGTATTGGAGACGAAAACACAGTGATCTTGAAGGACTATAATAACAGAAGGTCTGAGGAAAGTTTAAGCGGAGTAAGATGCGTACATACACATCCTAACGGCTCTGGAGGACTTTCAGAGGTGGATCTTTCTGCTTTGAAAAGGATGAAGTTTGACATTATGGCTGCGGTGGGAGTAGCAGACGGTATTATGACCAATGGAAGCATAGCCTTTCTTGGAATTGACGGTGAAAAGCAGCTTCAGACAATTGTCATGGGCCCTTACAGTATGGAAAGACTAATGAAGGTAAATGTTTTGGATGTAATTAATGAAGCAGAAGCCGGTATAAAAGATATAAGAAAAGCAGGCAAAGAGGTAGACAGTGATATAGAACGGGCTGTACTGGTAGGAATTGAAGACGAAGAAGCCCTGGACGAGTTAAGGGAGCTTCTGAAAACTGCAGGAGGCTATGAGGTTGGCAGAATGGTTCAGAGTAAAGACAAAAAGGACACTGCTATCTTTATTGGAAAAGGAAAGCTAAAAGAGCTTATGCTTCTCAGTCAGGCAATGGATGCAAGCCTTGTGGTTTTTGATGAAGAGCTTTCCGGTGCCCAGATAAGAAATCTGGAAGAAGCTCTTGGGCTCAAGGTTATTGACAGGACTCAATTGATACTGGATATATTTGCACAGAGGGCAAGGTCACGGGAAGGAAAGCTTCAGGTAGAGCTGGCACAGTTAAAATACATGATGCCCCGCTTGATAGGTATGGGACAGCAGATGTCAAGGACAGGCGGTGGTATCGGCACAAGAGGACCAGGAGAGAAGAAGCTGGAGGTAGATAGAAGAAGAATAAGAAATAGACTTAACGACCTGGAAAAGGATCTTAAGGAGGTCAAAAAGCAAAGGGATCTTCAGCGGGAAGGCCGGGTGTCAAGGAAGGTATTTCAAATATGTCTTGTAGGCTATACAAATGCAGGAAAATCCACGCTTCTTAACAATCTTGCAGAGGCTGACATATATGCCAGAGATCAGCTGTTTGCTACCCTAGATCCTACTACCAGAAAGGTGACACTGAATAACAGCAAGGAAGTGCTGATTACAGACACTGTAGGATTTATAAGGAAGCTGCCCCATGACTTGGTGGAGGCCTTTAAATCAACACTGGAGGAGGTGCTTTATGCTGACCTTCTGATACATGTGGTCGATGGAAGCAATCCTGACTGTGAAACACAGGTAAGTGTGGTGGCAGATGTACTTGCAGAGCTGGGTGCAGATGATAAGGATACTATAATGGCAATAAACAAGATAGATAAATGTCCTGGAAAATTTGCCGCAGCAGAGTATAAGGATATGGAAAATGTTGTACATATTTCAGCTTCAGAGAGAATAGGCCTGTCACAGCTGCTTGATTTAATAGAGAAATATGCAGGACTGCAGTCAAAGACTGTGGAACTGCTGATACCCTATGCTGAGGGCAGCGTGGTATCTACGATTTATGGCAGCGCAAATGAGGTTATTGAGGAACAGTACAGGGAGGACGGAATATATATAAAGGCTGAGGTGGATGAAATTAGTTATGGAAGATTAACCAAGTATGCAATTTGATGCTTAATGCACTGAGAATATACATTAAAACGCCTAGGGGGTACTCCTTTGAACAAAAATAGAATTGGATATATTTATGTCTTGCTTGCATCTTTCTTTTTCGCTTTAATAGCTGTTATCGGCAAGACTGTAATGAACAGTGGAATTAATGTATTTGATCTGCTTATATTGCAGAATACGACGGCACTAATATTTATGCTTGCCTATTTTGCAATAGTAGATATAAAAAAGCTGTATCTGGATAAAAAAAGTCTGAAGACTATCCTTGTACAGGGGCTGGTTGGAAGTGCCAGCACAACGATTCTGTTTTATCTTGCACTTCAGAGAATGAATGCAGGAGTAGCTTCAATGCTCCTGTTTACTCACCCTGTGCTTGTGAGTCTTTACTTTATGGCTACGAAAACAAAGAAAATAACACTGACCAATAATTTAGCCCTGTTGGCTGCTTTTATGGGGAGCATAATGGTAATAAATGTGTTCAATATTGATATGGCAAAGACCCCCCTTATAGGGTTGGGTTTTGGAATACTTGCCAGTGCAGCATATGCTTTCTACAATATATACGCGGATGTAAAGCTCAAGGACTTTGAACCACTGGTCATAACTTTCTATACGACTCTGGTGATTCTGGCAGTGACGCTGATACTCCGGCCTGGTTTTTTCAGGTTTGAGTTTGCAATGACTTCAGAGCTTATGATATATATCTGCGAGCTTGCTGTGGTCTCAGGGATATTGCCGGTTATATTCCTTTATAAGGGTATAGGCATGGTGGGTGCAGATAAAGCAAGCATAGTGGCCACATCAGAACTGCCCATAACAATACTGATGTCTTTTATTGTACTGAGTGAAAGGATGGGGCTTGTTCAACTGGCAGGGATATTGCTTATAATCTGCTCGATAGTAATACTGCAGTATGAGGGGTCTTTGGAAAAAAATTTTAATGCATTGAAGAGTGAGAGATGATTTAATAATTTCCTCTCCCGTCATTTTCATTGTCATCGCACCTGAAATAGTTATCGCATTTTTCGTTTTTATCGGCAGTGGTGTTTTGCCTGTTCTGCCGGTATCTGTTTATGCCCCTTACCAGTGCATATGCTGCTAACAATCGTTTAATCTTCATTTGCAGTCTTCCTTTCCCGAATTTGTTTTTTTGTTTTTACTTTTTGAGGTTATTTCATATACTCCCATTATTAAGAGGAATGCTCCGAAGAATTTTTTTAGAAGATTTGAGTCCAGGTTCACTGCAAGCAGTGAGCCTATTACAGCTCCTGCACAGCCGGTTATTGCCAGCTTCAGAAGCAAGCCTTTCTCTATATTGTGTTTTTTTGTATGTACAAAGAGAGCTGCTATAGCAGAGGGTATAAATACTATGAGGTTTATACTCTGGGCAATTTGCTGTTTGACACCCACTGTGAAAACCAAAGCAGGAATCAACAACGTGCCTCCGCCTATCCCCATACCGCTTATGATGCCTGATGCAAAGCCGATAATGATTGTAAGCATTAGAACACCATCCTTACAGCGGCAATTATCATGAATATACCGAATATTTTTCTGAGAGCATTTACTGAAAACTTATTCAATATGCAGGAGCCTACTAAAGCACCCATTACTGAGCCGACAGCAACCTTCAGCGTAAGCGCAGGATCCACTACATCATATCTGAAGTATATAATAGAGCTGATGATTGACAGTGGAAGTATTATAGAAATTGCTGTAGCATGGGCTTTATGATCCTCTATATCCATTAGGAACACAAGGCAAGGCACTAGTATAGTCCCGCCGCCTGAGCCGAAAATACCATTCACCAGGCCTACCGCCAGGCCTATCAGTGCAGTTTTTACCATGCTTGTTTTTTTACTCATAGTTGCTCCATATATAACGTTATTCAGCTATTTCAGATACTATTTTTCATTATTAATCTCTGCAATACATGGTTTATTATTGCATGTAAATATTCACAGGTGAATTTGAAGCTATAATATATATATTGAACGCACAAAAGCATTTACATTGGGCAAAGTGCGAATTCAATAACAATATAGGTAACATTTACGCGAAATTTGAATTAAGAATGTAAAATGTTTTTCGCGAAATATATATTCACTTAATTATAAAAAGTATATATAGGTAGGTTGCATATAGCATTAATAGCACTGCTGCATGTAAACGGCTTATCTTCCTGGTAAGAACTGTAGGAACGGTTAGTACCGTCATAAGAGTGAGTGAATACGGCAAATCCAGCTTTATTATTTGCAGCGGAACGGTAAGTGACCGGAATAGCGAGGATACACCGATAACCATGGTAAGGTTTAATATATTAGCACCAATGATATTGCCTACAGCCATATTACGGTGTCCTTTTATGAGTGCAGCAATTGAAGTTACTAATTCAGGCAGTGATGTGCCTAACGCAATTAACGTTAAGCTGATAACCATATCAGGAATTTTCAGAAGGTTTGCAATAATAATACCATTATCCACCAGCATTCTTGCTCCAATAATAACAAGCCCTGCACCTGTGATAAACTTCAATCCGTTCATTCTTGCCTCATTAGGCTCAATTGCAGCGTGTTTGTCAGTCTTCTTACCTTTATAGAAATTCTTTTTAATATCAACCTCCAACAGATTAACAAATATGTAGATAATAAGCCCCATTAATAAAAGTATGGTATCCTTTATGTCGATTTTTCCATCTTGAGCCATAAATATAAAAGCTACGGCACAGCAAACCATAATAACTGCTTTTATATTATAAATTCGTGAATTGATTTTGGAAGGCGAGATCAAGTTTGAAATTCCGAGAACTAACCCTATGTTGCATATCGTAGATCCAATTGCATTTCCCAACGCCATGTCGGTATGACCTCTAATAGCTGATGTTGTGGATACCATGAGTTCAGGAAAGGTTGTACCAAGACTTACAATAGTAGCTCCAATAAATACTTCAGGCATGCCCGTAATTCTTGCAACCCATGCTGCTGAATCAATAAACCAGTCGCCACCTTTAATAATGAATAGCAGACCTACAATAAAAAGAGAACAAGTTATTATTATAGTCATATTACCATCCTTTTTCACTAAGTATTTTGTATTATTAAGCGGATTATATATGATACAGAATATTAATATTTATGTTATATACTGTGAAAAAAGAATGTAATTTTACATTTTGGCATAAACGAAAGGCAGGCAGTAAATTATTCAAGAAAAGCTTGTATCTCTGCCTATTAGACCACATACAAGAGTAAAAATGGACATAAAGTATGGACATGCATTGATTATTTACACCGATTTTTAAGAATGCTATTATATATAAAGACAAGTGAATAGAGATGGCAAGATCTTGCGAAGATTTGCCTCATTTCCTTTGATACAAAACGAGAAAACAGGAATGTGGATTTTTTTGCATTTTGTATATATTATATATTTCTATATTTGGAGGTTTAAGCATGAGAAATGTCGACAAGGTTATAAACGAAGCAGTGGAGTGGATAAAAAATACTGTGGAAGAAGCAGGAGCCAAAGGGGTAATATTCGGACTTTCAGGAGGAATAGATTCCGCAGTTGTTGCAGCACTCTGTATGAAAGCTTTCCCAGAGAACTCACTGGGAGTAATAATACCCTGCTACAGCAATCCAACCGATGAGGAGCATGCACATCTGGTGGCTGAAGCATTGAGACTCGAGACAAAAACAGTGGTTCTAAACGACTCTTTTGATGTCATGAAAGCTGTGCTCGGAGTACAGGAAAGTGATCCAAAGCTTGCGGTTGCAAACATAAAGTCCAGACTCAGGATGATTACTCTTTATTATTATGCAGGAGTTGAGAATTATCTTGTGTCAGGTACAGGCAACAGGAGCGAGCTTACAATAGGCTACTTTACGAAATACGGCGATGGAGGAGTAGACTTCCTGCCATTGACAAGCTTTGTGAAAAGCGAAGTAATAGAACTGGCATATAAGCTGGGTATTCCGGAAATAATCATAACCAAACCACCGACAGCCGGCTTGTGGGAAAACCAGACTGACGAAAAAGAGATGGGCATGAGTTATGCAGAGCTTGATGAGTACATTCTTACAGGCAAAGGCTCGGAAGAGATCAAGAGCAAAATTGAGAGAATGCATCTAAGAAGTGAGCATAAGAGAGTATCTGTACCAAAGTTTATACCATCAGAAAAAGGAAATTTATAGTTTACACCGAAAAAGGTTTTATGATAAAATAATATGTACTTTTATACTTAAAGATTAGGGGAGGTTTTTCATATATGTCCGGACATTCAAAATGGGCAAATATTAAGCATAAAAAGGGCAAGGCCGATGCCATGAGAGGCAAGATATTCACCAAGCTGGGCAAGGAAATTGCCATGGCTGCCAAGAATGGCTCTGATCCAAGCACCAACAATAAGCTTGCCGATGTAATAGCTAAAGCGAAGGCCAACAATATGCCGAATGATACGATAGCGAGAGCTGTAAAGAAAGGCTCCGGCGAGATGGAAGGTGTGGACTACGAAGAGATAGTCTATGAAGGCTATGCTCCCGGAGGAGTAGCAGTTATAGTATCAACACTTACCGAGAATAGAAACAGGACAGCGGGAGATGTAAGGCATATATTTGACAAGAATGGCGGCAGCATGGGTGCAGCCGGCTGCGTAAGCTGGATGTTCGACAACAAGGGGATTATCATAGTTGAAAAGGATGGGAAAATTGATGAGGAGGAGCTGATGATGCAGGCCCTTGAAGCAGGAGCTGAGGACTTGAATTCAGAAGAGGATTCCTTTGAGATAGTAACATCACCGGAAAGCTTCTCAGAAGTAAGACAGAAGCTTGAAGAGCTTGGAATACCAATGGCTTCAGCAGAAGTGACAATGGTACCGCAGAATTACATCGAAGTGACTGCTGAGGAAGACATAAAGAGGATAACCAAAATGCTTGATATGTTCGACGACAACGACGATGTGCAGGACGTTTACCACAACGCTGAGCTGCCGGATGAAGGAGAGTAATCTATTAATATTTTTGGCTAATTTATTATACGATCACAAAAAGGAGCAAATATGAGAATATTGCTCCTTTTGATATTATATATCTTGCAATCACAATACAAATAATATATTATGCAGATAATACTACATATAATTTAAATAATCTCATTATGAAGTTAATGTTACAGGCGGAAGCGTTTTGAATCAACTGTAAATATGAGTATTGCTTATTAGCGGGAGAATGCATGAACATGGGGGGGATTTCCTTGAGAAAAGCTAATGAAGATGATTTTAGGAGCTTCGACGGCACAGGGAAGATGATTGGAAGCGGAAGAGGCGACATAGGAGAAAACGGTATAATAGCTTCAGGAAGATATGAAGCTTCAAAAGCAGGAATTGAAATTATAAAAAAGGGTGGCAATGCTATAGATGCGGCAGTAGCTGTCGGGTTTGCCATAGGAGTATGTGAACCCAATGCTTCAGGCTTGGGCGGCGGAGGCTTTATGACTGCCAGGATTGCCAAGACAGGTGAAAATATATTTATTGATTTTAGAGAGGTTGCCCCCAAAATGGCTAAGCCGGATATGTGGGAAATAGGACATGATGGAGAAGTTGTAAAGGGAGAAAACTATTTTGGCGGAAAGTCGGTAGGGGTACCGGGGGAGGTTGCAGGCCTTATATATGCCTTGGAGCATTATGGGATCATGTCCTTGGAAGCAGTAATGGAGCCTGCTGTAAAACTGGCCCGGGATGGATATGTTGTATCACCATTATTAGCAGGTGATATGAAAGAAAAGATGAAAGAGCTAAGAAGATATGAAGCCAGTACAAAAACTTATTTAAAGAATAATAAGCCGTACAAGGCAGGTGATATTATAAAAAATCCAAATTTGGCAAATACATTGAGAAAAATAGCTAAAGGTGGTAAAGATGCATTTTATAGGGGAGAAGTGGCTGAATCAATAGTTAAAGCGGTGCAAGAGTCAAAAGGTGTTATGACAATGGAAGATCTGGCTGATTATAAGGTACGGGTCAGAAGACCTGTTTTTGGCAGCTACAGAGGCTATGAAATAATATCTTCACCTCCCCCAAGCTCGGGGGGTACACATTTGATACAAATACTAAACATGCTGGAAAACTTTGATATAGGATGTATGGAAGTAAATTCGACCGGATATTTGCATTTATTTTCAGAAGTATTTAAGATATGTTACTCTGATAGAGCCAAATATATGGGAGATACAGATTTTGTACAAGTTCCGGTTAAAGGGCTTGTTTCAAAAGCCTATGCAAAAAAACTGGTAAAAAGGATAGATATGAATAAAGCGCAAGAATATGAGTATGATGATCCATGGGTGTATGAACATAAGGACACAACGCATTTTTCCATAGGGGATAAAGCCGGCAACCTGGTTGCCGTTACTAAAACAATAGATCACTTCTTTGGTTCATGTATTGTTACTGAAGGGACAGGTATATTATTAAACAATCAGATGTCAGATTTTTCGGTAGGCTTTAATAAGCCGAATTCTGTTGAACCGTTAAAGAAACCTCTTAGCTCTATGAGTCCAACCTTAATAATGAAAGACGGGAGTCCCTTTATGGTACTTGGTTCTCCAGGGGGCGACAAGATAATCTCTACAATAACCCAGGTTATATCAAAGGTAATAGATCATAATATGGGAATACAAGCTGCGGTTGACGCTCCAAGGATATCGGATGATACAGAAAATAAAATAGTATATGAGTCAAGGATATACTGTGAATCAATAAATAAACTGAAAGAAATGGGACATGAAGTTGAAGAACTGGATGATTGGGATAGGCAGATGGGTTCTGTTCAAGCTGTTAAATTTGAGGATAATGGAGTATTGAGTGGAGCGGCAGATCCCAGGAGAGATGGGAAGGCTTTGGGTTATTGATAAAAATATATACTGTATATTAATTCCATTTTGTGGTAGAATAATTTTGTCGATTAAGCGGTAGTATTGTTGAACAGATTATCCGGCGACGGATAGGAAAGAGAAAGGGTAATATATGGAGAAGAAAAAGATACTCAAACAATTAGAAGAGGAATTCAATGATCTTACTCCCAGCTTTCAAAAAATTGCAAACTATATTTTAATAAACTATAAGTACATACCTGCAGTTTCTTCTGCAGACCTTGCAAACAGCATAGGTGTAAGTGATGCCAGTATAATAAGGTTTTGTCAGAAGCTTGGCTATGAGGGGTTCATAGAGTTTAAGAATATTTTATTAATGGAAATAAATGATAGCGGCAAAAATCCTGTTGATAAAATGTTGAAGACAATAAAGCTTATTGGCGAAGATAACAAGGATTATGCGAATCTGTTCCAAAACGAACTGGCAAATCTGAATAGAACAATTATGAGCTTTGATGCGGATGTATTAAAATCTGCAGTTGATGAGATCGGAAAAGCAAAAAAAGTATATATACTGGGTATGGGCAGCTGTAAAACTATTGCTGATTTGGTCTATTATAATTTTAAAAGGCTGGGACTTAATTGTGAAACTATTACATACGGCGGTATAGCATTATATGATAGCCTGTCCAGAATTGAACAAGGTGATGCAGTAATTATGATAAGCTTTCCCAGATACTCTATAGATTCATACAATGCAATGAAGCATGTACATGATATAAAGGCAAAGTCTATAATTATCACTGACAATAATGAAAACAAATTAGCAAAATTATCAGATTATGTATTGATTGCAACCAGTGAAAACCCTATTTACTTTTATAATTCATATGTTGGCCCTATAGCACTTTGCAATATATTGGTATTTGAATATTTCACGCGGAACAAAGCAAAATGCTTGAAGAATCTGGAGAATATCAAAAAATTGAATAAATATTATCTTAAATAATTTACATGTGTATCAGTGCATAAATAAGAGGATTACAGTGGGAAAACTGTAATCCTCTTGTTTATTTAGAGATAATATAAGTTGCTAAAATGATAAAATATTTAAATTATTTCGGTAATAATACTTGCATATAAATCATAAAATTAGTATAGTGTAGTTAATGCTACATATAAATTATGGTATAAAATGTGACTGAATATAGCAAATGCAAAAGAAATAGAGGGTGTGAATATATGAGTGATATTGCGATAAGAGACACTATAGTGGAGGTCAATCTCGATAATATAGCTTATAACATGAAGCAAATAAAAAAAATGGTTGGTGATGATGTAGTAATAGCAGCAGTAGTTAAAGCTGATGGATATGGTTGTGGGGCGTTGGATATAGCTCCTGTAATAATGGAAAATGGTGGTGATTATTTAGCTGTTGCAACATTGACAGAAGCTCTTGAACTAAGAAGAAGGTTTAAGGAGTATCCAATCTTTATTATGGGGTTTACTCCGGATGAGCAGCTAGAGTATGTAGTGAAGAATAATATTACGCAAACAATATTTTCTTTAAGGCAATCAAAAATATTGGATGTTTTAGGTAAAGTACATAATAAAAAACCAACTGTTCATATCAAATATGATACCGGATTTAACAGACTAGGATTTAAAGATTGTGAAGAAAGCATATCAGAAATTGAAGAAATATTTAAACTTGGCAATTTGAATATTGAAGGAATCTATTCTCATTTTGCACTGACAAGCTTTGAGGAAGATGCCAAGCAGTACAACAGCTTTGTAACTGCAATGAACAAGCTTCAATCAAAAGGCTGCAATTTTAGATATAAACACATATGTGACAGTATCTCAGCTGTTGATTATCCACAATACAGGCTTAATATGATCAGACCGGGGGCTATAATATATGGTTTAAAATCATATGCAGATGAGAATATACATTTCAAACAAGCCATTACATTCAAATCGAAAATATATTACATAAAGAAGATAAATAAAGACGAGGGCATTAGTTATAACTACTTGTGGAAGGCCAAGAGGGACAGTGTAATAGGCACAGTGCCCTTTGGCTATGCTGATGGCTACCCGCGAAATATGAGAGATAAAGGATATGTTGTTATACGCGGCAAAAAAGCACCTATACTAGGTGTTATATGTATGGATCAATGCATGGTTGATTTAACTGATATTGAAGAGGCAAGGGAAGGTGATGAAGTAATAATCTATGGAGATGGAACAAATGGCACTTTGGATGTGCAAGCCATAGCTCAGTTAGCTGAAACAAACAAAAATGAAGTTGTTTGCAGGCTGTCAAGAAGAACACCTCGCATATACATAAAGGATAATAAGGTAGTAAAGGTATTGAATTATTTACTGGATTCCTTTATAGAAGACAAGCTGCGAGAATAGAGAACAGCAGGCTTGATATTGATACATCAATAATAAGGTGGCATAAAAAGGAGGCGAATTTAAATGGAGAAGTATATTCTAAAGAGAATTCTATCAGCAGCCATGACGATTTTGTTTATTATAACTATAACTTTTTTCTTGATGAAAGCTATCCCCGGAGATCCATTCAGTGCAGAAAAAATACCTAACGGTATTGTACGTGAAGCAATTTTTGCAAAGTACGGATTGGACAAACCTATCTATGTACAGTATTTTAAGTATTTAGGCAATTTTATGGTGGGAGACTTCGGTGTATCCTACACAAAGCAGGGGCTTACTGTTGAAAGGATAATTAAAGATGGGTTCCCTTATTCACTGCTGATAGGTGCATATTCATGTGCGTTGATCATCATTGTCGGTATTACAATGGGTATAGCCTGTGCTCTAAGGCAGAACAAACTGGTTGATAGATTTGTTATGGTTCTTTCTACTCTTGGAGCAACTATCCCAAGCTTTGTTCTGGCAACAGGTTTTTTGTATCTTTTCAGTACGGTTTTAGGATGGGTCCCATCTTTTGGTATTGAAAATCCGAAAGGCTATATAGGGCCGGTGCTTGTTATTGGAGCCTTTTCCATGTCATTTGTCACTAGACTGACCAGAACTTCAATTTTAGATGTAATGCAGCAAGACTATATAAGGACAGCAAGGGCCAAGGGAATATCGGAGTTTAAAGTAATAGGAAAACATGCTCTGCGAAATGCTCTTCTTCCCATCGTAACCTATATTGGTCCAATGGTAGCATCAATATTAACCGGTTCCTTTGTCATAGAAAAAGTATTCGGCATACCCGGCATTGGCAGCCTTTTTACTATCAGCATACTAAATAGAGATTATACATTGATTATGGGCACAACAGTTTTCTTTGCAGTATTCTTGGTGCTCACAATACTTATAGTAGATATTTTATATGTATTTATTGACCCAAGAATAAAATATGAATAGAGGTGATACACTTGTCCGGCACAGCTAAACTGGATCACAGATGGGAACCATTGATTAAAGAGGTTGCTGATTCTGAGATAATCGAAAGACCAAGTCTTACATATGGGCAGGATAGTTGGAGAAGGTTGAAAAGCAATAAAAGTGCCATAGTAGCCTTGATAATAATAGTTGTAATTGTTTTATCGGCAATATTAATACCGTTTTTCTGGCATTACAGCTATGAAAAACAAGAGCTTACCTTATCCAATATACCACCAAAATTGAATATTTATGAACTGGATAATAACAGTTTTATGTATATTACAAGTGAGTATAAAGTAATAGAAGTGACAAAGGATGGGGATTTGATTAGATTAGCTGATTTAATCAAGGATGATAAGCTTGGTAAGAAGTATTACTACGAGGTTAACGGTAATACGATATTGATAGACTATAGCCCTTATTTCAATGCAAAAACTGAATTTATAAAGATCGAGAGAACCTACAAGAAAAACCCGCTAATCAAAGTCAGTGATTATCAATTTTTGAAAAAGTATTTTGCAGCACAAGAAGTGAGCATTGACACTGTTACGTTAGATGAGGCAAGGACTATATTGAATAAGAGAATTGACAGATTTGTAGTGACGAGTAATGATAAGGCTGTTAAACCCTTTGGGGAAGTATCAAATAAAACCTATATCTGGGGCTCTGACTCTCTGGGCCGTGATATGTTCATCAGGGTGGTATATGGGGCCAGAGTATCCTTGTTAGTAGGTTTTGCAGCAGCGATTATTAATTTTGTTATAGGCGTGTTTTATGGAGGGATATCAGGCTACCTTGGAGGCAGAGCTGATAATTTAATGATGAGGTTTGTTGATGTAATAAGCTCCATTCCAATGATGCTGTATGTGATATTGTTAATGGTTGTTCTGAAGCCAGGTCTGCAATCTATAATAATAGCAATCAGCATGACTTATTGGGTGGGCATGGCCCGTATAGTAAGAGGACAGGTTTTAAGCATGAGAGAACAGGAATTTGTCCTGGCAGCCAGGACAATCGGAGCATCAACCCGTAGAATCCTCTTTAAGCACTTACTGCCTAATGCTATGGGGCCAATAATGGTATCCTTAACAATGCAGATACCGTCAGCTATGTTCACTGAAGCGTTTCTGAGCTTTACAGGATTAGGTGTAGCAGCACCGAATGCATCTTGGGGCAGTCTGTGTAACGATGCTCTTCAGGCACTGACAATCTATCCCTATCAAATGTTCTATCCGGCTTTGGCAATGTCTGTAACCATATTGGCATTCAACATATTTAGCGATGGGCTAAGGGATGCATTGGATCCCAGACTAAGGAAGTAAATCGGAGAGGAGTGATTATATGAGCAATAATATACTTGAAGTAAACAACCTGGAAACTTCTTTCTTTACACATATAGGAGAGGTAAAAGCTATAAGGGATATAAGCTTCAAAGTAAAGTCCGGCGAAGCATTAGGTGTAGTCGGCGAATCAGGAAGCGGTAAAAGCGTTACATTCCTTTCTGTAATGAGATTGCTTCAACACCCGGGGAAGGTCATTGGCGGTGAAATACTGTTTAACGGGGAAGACATTCTAACGAGAGATACTAAAGAGATGAGACATATTAGAGGAAATAAAATATCCATGATATTCCAGGATCCCATGACAAGCTTAAACCCGGTATATACAATCGGAAATCAAATAGTTGAAATAATACAGGAACACAATGATATCAGCAATAAGGAAGCAAAAAAAAGAGCAATCGAAATGCTTGATTTGGTAGGGATTCCATCTCCGGAAGAAAGATTCAGCAATTATCCCCATGAATTCAGCGGAGGCATGAGGCAGAGAGCGATGATAGCTATAGCCCTGTCGTGCAATCCACAATTATTGATCGCCGACGAGCCGACAACGGCCCTTGATGTAACAATACAAGCTCAAATTCTGGGTTTGATAAAAGAGCTGAACAAACAGCTTAATATGGCTACGGTATTGATAACTCATGATCTTGGAATAGTAGCCAAGGTTTGCAGCAGAGTAATAGTGATGTATGGCGGATTGATAATGGAAGAAGGTATGGTTAAAGATATATTTTATAATCCGCTGCATCCATACACAATGGGGTTGTTAAAATCCATACCAAGATTGTCTAAAGGAAGCAGAACAAGGCTTGTTCCAATACCCGGCACCCCTCCTGATCTGCTGAAACCGCCAAAAGGATGCCCCTTTTGCAACAGGTGCAGCTATGCAATGAATATTTGCAAGGATGAATTACCTCCGTTTTTTGAAAGTGAAGGACACAAGGCCATGTGCTGGATGCTGGATAAAAATGCACCTGCTGTTGAAGATTATGAGCGTCAGAAGGGAGGCATCAGGAGTGGAGCATAATGCAAGGTTAATAGAAGTAAGAGGCTTAAAGAAATATTTTATAAAGACCAAAGGAATTATCCACAAAAAAGTTGATTATATAAAGGCTGTAGATGATGTATCCTTTTTCATTAACAAAAAAGAAACCTTTGGACTGGTAGGTGAATCCGGGTGCGGAAAATCTACAACAGGCAGGACCATCATTCGATTATATAAACCGACGGACGGAAAAATACTGTATGACGGTGTAGATATTGGGCAGCTAAGCGAAAATGATTTGATGCCCTATAAAAAGAAGATTCAAATGATATTTCAGGACCCATATGCTTCGTTGAATGCCAGAATGACTGTAGCAGATATTGTAGGGGAGCCTATGGATATTCACAAGATTGCAAGTGGGAAAGAAAGAGAAGAAAGAATAGTAGAACTCTTGAATATGGTTGGTCTGAGCAAAATTCATGCGAGCAGGTATCCCCACGAATTTTCCGGAGGCCAAAGGCAAAGGATCGGAATAGCCAGAGCATTATCCGTAAACCCGGAATTTATAATATGTGACGAACCTATATCCGCATTGGATGTATCAATTCAGGCTCAAGTAGTGAATATGCTGGAGGATCTGCAAGAGCGGCTAGGCCTTACTTATTTATTTATTGCCCATGATCTGAGTATGGTAAGACACATATCCGACAGAATCGGAGTAATGTATTTGGGTAATCTGGTAGAAGTAGCAGATAGAGACGAGCTCTATGACAAACCAATTCACCCATATACAAAAGCACTGTTATCTTCGATACCCGTTCCTGACCCTGAAATATCAGAAAAAACCCAGAGAATTGTATTGGAAGGTGATGTACCCAGTCCTATTAATCCACCTTCCGGATGCAAATTCAGAACCAGATGCAGGTATAAAAACGATATATGTAAAGAAGCTGTGCCTAAGCTAATTGATGTTGGAAACAAACATTTTGTAGCCTGTCATCTGATACAAAATTTTATATAATCAGCAATTTAATTGCTAATTATATAAAAGGCTTCTATTGAAGCATTCTAACGACCAAGGAAGCCTTTTATGAAACTTATTTACGGAGATTGGTACGTTAAGGAAATTTATAATTTCCTATTCGTTATAAAAAATGAGGAGGGACAATATGAAAATGTCGAGAAAACTATTAACGGTATTCCTAATTATGGCAATGGTGATTACAGCTTTGCCAGGCTGTACAAAGCCGGCACCAGTGGCAACGGAGACCCCTGCACCAGCAGAGCAGCCGGTTGAAGAGAGTATTTCAGATTCAATCCTGGTGTGGAACATAGACATGGAACCAAAGTCATGGGATCCTCAGACCTGTGGTACAACAGCGGGTGGAGACATTATCAACACATTGTTTGAGGGACTGATGATTGATACAAGAGAAGGCTTAAAGCCTGCTGCGGCAGAAAGCTATGAAATCACTGCAAATGCAGAAGGTGTAGAAGGTACGGTCTATACTTTTAAAATAAGGCAGGATGCAAAATGGTCGGATGGAAAGCCTGTAACCGCCAATGATTTTGTATATGCCTGGAAAAAGTTATGCTTACCGGAGGCAGCTGCATCCTATGCTTTTTTATTAACTGATTATATCGTTGGAGCACAGGAATTCTTTGATGGTGAAGGTAAATTTGAAGACATAAAAATTAATGCTCTGGATGATTCTACCTTACAAGTGGAATTAAAAAGACCTGTTCCGTATTTTCTAAGCCTGACATCCTTCTTCGCCTTTATGCCTACAAGAGAAGACATAGCAGAGCAAGGCGAAGGCTGGGAAAAAGCTTCTGAAACCTGCATATCGAACGGAGCCTTTAAGCTAAAAGAGTATCAAATTGGTTCTCATCTGTTATTTGAAAAAAATGAGAATTATTGGGATGCTCAAAATGTAAAATTAAAAGGTATAAAAGGCCTGTTGATTACTGAAGATACTACAGCATTGCAAGGATATAGGGCAGGAGAAATACAAGTATTGGCAACCATTCCCCATGGTGAAATACCTAAGCTGGCTTCAGAAGATCCCAACTTCCATAATGAACCTGCTTTGGGATGTTCATTCTATACATTTAATGTAGATGTGAAGCCTACTAATGATGTAAATGTGAGAAAAGCTTTATCGCTGGCAATAGATAGAAAAATGATTGTTGAGCAGGTGCTCAGAGGAGGTCAGATTCCGGCCTCCGGTTATGTTCCTTCATCATTCAGCCTTTCTGATGGATCATCCTTTAGAAAGCTGGATAGCTCAGGCAATGTAACCGAGGAATATGAAATTGACCCTTGGAACGTTAATGTAACTGCAGCCAAGGAGTATCTGGCTAAAGCCGGTTACCCGGATGGGAAGGGCTTTCCGAAAATAGAATTACTGCATGATGTAAATGAAAACGAGAAAAAAGTAGCAGAAGCAATACAGCAAATGTGGAAAAACAATCTGGGGATAGATGTGACCCTTAGAGCTGAGGAAAGATCAGTATTCTTTTCAAACAGATACCAAGGTAAGTTCGTTGTCGCAAGAGGCGGTTGGTTTGGTGACTATAATGATCCGATGACTATGTTCGATCTCTTTACCTCCGTCGGTATAAATTATTCTCAATGGAGATGGCAGCCGTACCCAGACAGGGCAGATGATACTGTAATGAACCCAGCCAATAAGATATACGAAGATTATCTCAAGGAATCAGCAAAAAATACCGGCAAGGCAAGAGATGAATTCCTGCTTAAAGCAGAGCAAATATTTATGGATGAGGCAGTAGTCGCTCCAATATACTATAATGCGGATAACTATCTTATAGATGAGGCTAAAGTTGAAAATGTACAAAAGAACCCAATGGGGTCCTGGATATTCAAATATGCAAAGATGATCGATTAATACTTAATGCCGGAATACCTGGTGCCATATGTATGGGCCGGGTATTTTAACGAATACACAAATAATTTTATTCACTCCTCTTATTGCTTCTCAAAAGCCAGAACTGGAAGATCAATATCTTTGCAAACCAAATATCAAGGGAGTAATCAAGAGTTACATAGGGCACACAATGTTTGAATATTCACATTTAGAATAGAGGCATGAATGAAGGGGTATAGGAGTAATTACTCCTATACCCCTTTCATACAGCATGAGCTTATTAGAAATGGGGGATGCACGATGAAACCGGTCATTGGGATAACAACATTTATAGGAGATAAGAAAGGTTATTATTCAGTAAGCAGCAATTACACCGACTCTGTGGTTTTGGCAGGAGGGATTCCTGTATATATTCCGGTAAGTAGTGAGAAAGATTATGAAAGCTATATAAAAATTTTAGATGGAATTATTTTTACAGGGGGAGCTGATATTTCACCTCTTTCCTATGGTGAGAACCCTATAAGCCTAGTTAATAATATGTCATCAGTAAGAGATGCTTATGAGATAGGATTGTTCAGAACAGCCTATGTCAACAATATGCCAATACTCGGAATATGCAGGGGGAATCAACTGATAAATGTAGCTCTGGGCGGAAGCCTTTATCAGGATATTAACGCACAGGTACCCGGTTCACTTGGACACAGCCCAAGTGGAATAGCTGTGGACGAGTTGTATCATTCAATTGAAATTGCAAAAAAAAGCAAGCTGTATGATATATTTGATAAAGAAAAGATCTATGTTAATTCATTTCATCATCAGGCTGTAAAAGAGCTGGGGAATAGCCTTATACTGGCTGCAATGTCTGAAGATGGAGTAATAGAAGGAATAGAGGGTACTGATAGAGAATTTCTGGTTGGCATACAATGTCATCCCGAATGCTTGACAAAGAGATATTCCTCATTTCTAAAGCTTTTCGAAGAACTAGTATCAGCAGCTAAAAAATAATGAACCTACGGGTAATACTGGAGCGATATCAAGAAGAATTCAGCAATTATTGAAGGAGGTCCTTTTATTGACAGAGAAGAAGACCGGAAAAATTCTGATGAGAAGTACATGGGCTGAGATTGATATGGATATTTTGATCAGCAACTTGAACCATGCAAAAAGAATGAAAGCACCGGGAACAAAAATAGCCGCCGTTTTGAAAGCAAATGCATATGGACACGGGGCCGTAAATGTTGCAAAAATACTTATTGAGAACAACGTGGATATGATAACTGTTGCATATATCAGTGAGGCCATAGAGCTAAGAAGGCATTATCCTGAGTTTCCCATAATGGTTATGGGATATACCTTTGATGAGCACTTGAAAACTGCTGTAGAAAACAATATTCGTCTGACGATATTCAGTCTTGAGCAGGCCCGAAAACTGTCCGATATAGGATTATCATTGGGGAAAGAGGCATTAGTTCATATAAAAATCGATACCGGAATGAATAGAATCGGACTTAAGGCAGGGGAAAACACGGTAAATACAATAATTAAAATATTTAACCTTGAAAAAATTAAAATAGAAGGTATTTACACCCATTTGGCTCTGAGAACAGCTGAAACAGACATGCTTCAGTGTGACTTGTTTATGAATGTTGTTAACAGCCTGGAAGCTAAAGGTATCTTTATTCCTGTCAAGCATATTTGTGATAGCATTGGGATGGTATTGTATCCGGATTATCATCTTGATATGATAAGGCTGGGTGCATTTATTTACGGTGTAGCACCGGCAGCAATGGGAAAGGACAAAAGTCTTTTAAAGCTGTCTATGACATTAAAAACACGGCTAACACAAGTAAAGGAGATTGAAAAAGGTGAGGGTGTAGGATACGATTCTTCCTTTATAGCCCAGGGCAAAGCTATAATAGGCACTCTGGCTGCAGGATATGCCGATGGTTACATGAGATGCCTCGGAAATAAAGGTGAAGTCAGTATAAGGGGTAAGAGAGCTCCTATTATTGGTGTAATGTGCATGGATCAGTTAATGGTAAATCTGATGGATATCCCCGAAGCCAAAGTGGGAGATGAAGTGATCCTGATCGGAGACAATGAAGTGCCCCTGTCGGAAGTAGCAGAAAAGGCAGGTTCAAACAGAAATGAAATAATCAGTATAATCGGCAGAAGGGTGCCCAGGGTATATATAAAAGATTCGTGTATCGTTGATATTGTAGATTATATTTTGGATTAAATAATATTAAAGAGGAGGTCAAGACATATGAAAATATTCATAAGTGCTGATATAGAAGGGGTAACAGGAATTGCAAACTGGGATGAAACAAAGCTTGAAAACTCTATTAGTCAATATTTCCGCGAGCAGATGACAATGGAGGTAAAGGCTGCTTGTCAAGGAGCGATAGAAGCAGGTGCAACTGAAATTTTTGTGAAGGATGCACACAGCTCCGGCCGGAATATGGACCCCTCAAAGCTTCCGGAAGAGGTTAAAATACTAAGGGGATGGACAAGAAATCCTTATGTCATGATGGCAGGCTTAGACAGTACATTTGACGGAGTATTCTTTATAGGCTATCATTCTGCTGCCGGTACCGATGGAAATCCCCTTGCCCATACAATGAATGGTGAGAATGAATATGTTAAGATAAACGGCCAATATGCCAGCGAGCTGCTTATTAATTCCTATACTGCTGCTTTATTTGGAGTTCCTGTTTTGTTTGCAAGCGGCGACAAGCTGTTATGCGAAGAAGCTAAAAGAATAAACGGGAATATAGAAACCGTTGCAGTCAGTGAGGGAATAGGGGATGCTTCTGTATCCATCCATCCTAATATGGCGGTAAAAAACATAAAGCAAAAAGTTCTTGAAGCTTTGGCCGGTGATTTATCAAAATGCACTGTCAAGCTGCCGGAGAAATTTAAAGTTGAGATCCATTACAGAAAGCATTCCGCAGCATACAGCGGATCCTTCTATCCTGGGGCCAGGCAAACAGGGACCAAAACCTTGGAATATGAAGCTGCCGATTATTTTGAAGTACTGAAATTTTTGTTTTTTGTATTGTAACAAATCATGGAAAACTGGACTTCGGCATATCTTTTTTATCTCATGATTTATCTATGGTAAGGCATATTTCCCACAAGGTTGGCGTAATATATTTGGGAAATCTTGTCGAATATGCTAATGTAGATGAATTATATACAAATATGCAGTAAAGAAAAACCCATGCTGAATAGTATTGGAAATGAACATCTTGCAGCATGCCATTTGGAATAAGATAAAATCATGAAGGATCGGTGATATTTATGGAGAAATTATCCCTGGAAGCGAGAATAAAAGCAGAGATATATAATTTCAGCGGAAGGGTCGGATTGTATGTCAATGATTTTAAAGGGAACATTGTAGAAATAAACTCTGAAGAGAAGTTTGAAACAGCAAGCACTGTAAAGGTCTTTATCCTGGCAGAGCTATACAGGCAGATTTATGAAAAAAAGCTTACTGCCGAAGATATTCTGACATACAACAAGGAGCACTATGTAGTTGGGAGCGGGGTTCTAAGAGCAATGGACTTCGGAGTGCAGCTGACGGTCAAAAACTTTGCTATATTGATGATAATAGTAAGTGATAATATTGCGACAAACGTATTGATTGACCTGCTGGGCATAGACAATATCAATAATACCTGTAATGACTTGGGCTTAAAGAACACTGTTATTCACAACAGAATAGATTTTGACAGCTATGACAAATTGGGAACCACTACCCCGAAAGATTACGGCAAAATATTTGAAATGATCCATAATAAAGAGTTATGGAGCCAGGAGCTTTCCACCCAGATTTTCGAAATATTGAAAAACCAGCACTATAACACGATTTTGACAAAAAAACTGCCTCAGTATTTTTTAGATTCAGAGGATACAGGGGAAGAGGAGCTTATATATATTGCTTCCAAAAGCGGGAGCATGGATAATTGCAGAAACGACGGCGGAATTGTGCATACGCCCTGTGGGGAATATGTTGTATCCATATTTACAAAGGATTTTAAAGACAAGCTATATTACCAGGAACATGAATCATATAGATTCGGCAGCTGTATAAGCAGGCTGCTGTTTGACCAATATCTGTCATTAAATGGCCGCATGAAATAAATATGCAATTGCGCAAGGAGGATATATGGATATAAAAAAAAGATCGGAAGAGATATTTGAGAAGCTTGTAGCTATCAGAAGAGATCTGCATATGAATCCCGAGCTAAGTGGGAAAGAAATAAGGACTTCAAAGAAGATAAGTGAATATCTTGATATCTGGGGCATAGAACATATTGACGGTGTTGCCGATACGGGTGTTATCGCTATAATACGGGGCAAAAAAGAAGGCAGAACAGTAGCTGCAAGAGCTGATATTGATGCACTTCCTATAACAGAAGCCAGTGATAGATATTATAAGTCCCGGAATGAGGGTATCATGCATGCCTGCGGGCATGATGTACATGCTGCCATATTGCTGGGTGTAGCCAGGATGTTTAAGGAAATGGAAAAGGAATTGGCAGGTAATGTAAAATTAATTTTCCAGCCTGCCGAAGAAGCTGTTGGCGGCGCACAAAGAATGGTAAAGGATGGATGCATGGCAAATCCCGATGTGGATTATGTAATCGGATTACATGTAATGCCTTATCTTGATGCCGGGCAGGTAGAATTGAAATATGGAAAGCTTAATGCAGCTTCAGGGGAATTTTCTATAACAATAAAGGGAAAATCAGGTCATGGAGCATATCCTGATACAACAATAGATGCAATAGTGATAGCCGGAAATGTAATAACTGCACTTCAAACCTTGGTTAGCAGAAATATTTCGCCACTTGATTCCGTAGTATTGACCATAGGGAAAATAAACGGCGGAACTAAAAATAATATAATTGCTGATGAAGTAGTTATGTCAGGCACACTGAGAACATTAGATGCCGATACTAGAAAACATGCTAAAGCAATAATTGAACGTATTGTTGAGAATACTGCGAAAACCTATGGCGGCGAAGGCACAGTTGAGTATACAGATGGTTATGAAGCACTGATAAACGATGACGAGATTATTGATGTAATAAGAGAGACAGCGGAAAGAGTATTAGGCAAAGATAAAGTTCAGTTTAAGGAATTTTCAAGTATGGGAGCGGAGGACTTTTCCTATTATATTGAAGAAGCAAAAGGGGCTTTTTACCATCTGGGTTGTGGAAATCAAGCAAAAGGTATTACAGCGTCCTTGCATAATAAGAATTTTGATGTTGATGAAAATTGTATTAAAACGGGTGTCCAATTGCAAACAGAGTGCATTTTGGCATTGTTAAGAAAATAGTATGCTTCAGAGGTAGAGAATATATGAGGATGTATGATTATATTATAAATGCATTATATAGAATATGTGAGGTGTTGAAATGTCAATCAGCTATGCCTTTGTAAATGGAAAAATTCATACTATGGAAGGATTCTCAACAGAAGCTGTAGCTGTTTCAGGTGAAATAATTGCAGCTTTGGGGAGTACAAGTGAGATTTTAAAATTATGTGATGCAGATACAGAAATCATTGATTTGGAAGGCCGATGCCTTCTGCCGGGCTTTAATGACAGTCATATGCATCTTATTTTACATGGACTTTCAAGGGATAATATTAATCTGAGGGGTTTAGGCTCAATAGATGAAATTATTAGCGCCGGAAGAGGGTTCATAGAGAAAGAGAACAAGAAAGCCGGTGAATGGGTAATAGGGTATGGTTTTGACCAAAATCTGTTTACTGAAAAGGTTCTTCCTCTCAAGGAAGATATAGATAAGATTTCTGATAAGCATCCTATTTTGATTGATCGTATTTGTGGGCATGTGGGTACAGTCAATAGTCTTGCATTAAAAATGGTGGGCGTGACAAAGGATACAGTGATTGAAGGTGGAGTAATTGATAGAGATGAGTACGGGAACTCAACAGGGATACTGCGGGAAGCAGCATTTGACTGGTTTAAATCATATATTCCAAAACCCGGGGTAGAGAAGATAAAGGATGTTATAAGAAGAGCTTCAAAAGAAGCGTTGGCCTTAGGGCTTACCTCTCTGCAAACTAATGATTGTAATGTCACGGACTATGATACAGTATTCGAGGCTTATCAATCCCTGGCAAAAGAAGGGGAGCTGACAATCCGTATATTTGAAGAAGTTCAAGGAACTAGACCGGAAGAATTAAAGAGGTTTCTTGATACAGGAATAGGGGCAGGCTTCCAGGACGATTACTTCAAGTCAGGGAATATCAAGCTGTTTCTTGACGGTTCTCTGGGTGCAAGAACAGCAGGTATGAGACAGGGCTATTCTGACGACCCGGATAACAGAGGAATTTTCGTTCATACTCAGAAGAAAATAGATGAGCTGGTAGGGATGGTCCATAAAGCCGGAGTGCAAGTTGCCTGTCATGCTATTGGTGACGGAGCTATAGAGCAATGTATAAATGCCGTTGAAAAGGCTGTGAAGGATGAGCCTAAGCAACTGCGCCATAGAATTGTTCACTGTCAGATAGCAGATAACGGCTTGTTTGAAAGAATGGCACAATTGGGAATCGCAGCAGATATTCAGCCTCCTTTTGTTGCATCGGATTATACTATTGTGGAGGATAGGATAGGGGCAGAAAGAGGAAATAAAAGCTATGCATGGAAAACAATGCTGGATTATGGAATACACCTTGGAGGCGGTTCGGACTGCCCTGTGGAAAACCATAATCCCCTTTGGGGAATATATTGTGCTGTAACCAGGGAGGATGAAAGCGGCAAGCCAGCCGGAGGCTGGCTGCCTGATGAGAAGCTATCGGTAGAAGAAGCAGTAAAGCTTTATACAATCGGCCCTGCATATCTTTCCTTTGAGGAAGATAAAAAAGGTACTATAAAGGAAGGAAAGCTTGCGGATATGGTTGTTCTATCCGAAGACATATTTGAGGTGAAACCGGAGGATATAAAGAATATCAAAGTATTAATGACCATGGTAGGAGGAAAGGTACGATATACAAGAGAATAAGAGAAAACAGCTTGGAACTTTATGCTGTAGATGAGCTGTATCATTCAATCAATATTGTGAAAAAAAGCAAGCTGTATGATATTTTTGATAAAAAAAAGATATATGTTAATTCGTTCCATCATCAGGCTGTAAAAGAACTGGGGAATAACCTTGTAGTATCTGCAATGTCAGAAGATGGTATAATAGAGGGGATAGAAAGTACTGCTAAAGAATTCCTGGTTGGAGTACAATGTCATCCCGAATGCTTGACCAAGAGATACCCCACATTTATAAAGCTTTTTGGAGAACTAATAACAGATGCTGAAGTCGTTCAGCCATAGCCGAACATCGGGAATTCAGATGGTGGAGTATTGCATAGATGATATTGTAATGTTTTGTATTATAATTCTCGGAGGTAACGATTGTATGGAAGAGAACCGTAAGTTCAATATTGAAGAAATGACCATTGAAGGATTAAGTGAAGCAATCCGTTCAAGGACCGTCACGTCAAGGGAACTGGTATCTATGTACCTTGAAAGGATTGCAAAGCTGGATAAGGATGGTCCTGGCATTAATTCGGTTGCAGAGATAAATCCGGATGCTCTTCATATTGCTGAAGCTCTGGACAGGAATTTTGAGCTGAATGGACGCATAGGCCCATTGCATGGAATTCCCATACTTATCAAGGATAATATAAATACAGGAGATAAGATGCACACTACCGCAGGGTCTCTGGCATTGTCGCATAATTACGCCCCGGAGGATGCATTCATAGTGAAGAAGCTAAAAGCAGCAGGTGCCGTTATTATGGGGAAAACAAATCTTACAGAGTTTGCTAACTTCATGACTGAGAATATGCCTAATGGCTACAGCTCCAGAGGTGGCCAGGTAATGAATCCTTATGGGGCCGGAAAGTTCGATGTAGGCGGCTCCAGCTCAGGTTCAGGTGCAGCAGCAGCCTGCAGTTTCTGTGCCGGAGCCATAGGCACTGAGACCTCAGGTTCCATATTGAGTCCTGCATGCTGCAACTCAACTGTAGGAATAAAACCTACAGTAGGACTCGTCAGCCGTAGTGGTATCGTACCGATAGCAAATAGTCAGGATACGGCAGGTCCTATAGCCAGGACTGTAGCCGACGCTGCAATACTACTTGGAGCTATTACAGGAGAGGATAGTCAGGATCCGGTTACACTTGCAAGCTGCCGCAGATCTTTCATGGACTATACCGGATTTCTCGACAGGGATGGGCTAAAAGGAGCAAGAATCGGAGTTCCAAAGGAATATTTTTACGATGATTTGTCCAAGGAGCAGATTGCACTGGCAGAAAATGCGGTCAAAGCTATAAAAGAGCTTGGAGCGGTAGTTGTTGAACCGGCAGACATCCCATCAGCCAAGGAACTTAATAGATACGAAGTATTGATATATGAATTCAAAAGTTCTATCAATGCATATCTTGCCAGATATTCCAGTGTCCCATATGTCCGTAATCTTGCGGATATAATAGATTTCAACATGTCAAGGCCCGAGGAGACTCTCAAATACGGTCAGATTATTCTGGAGAAATCTCAAGAAACAAAGGGAACACTGGCAGAATCGGAGTATATCCTGGAGAGGCTCAGGGACTTGCGTCTTTCGCAAAAGGAAGGCATTGATATGGTGCTTGACAGATATAATCTTGACGCTGTTATCTTCCCCGGATATTCCGGCTGTGACATAGCAGCAAGGGCCGGATATCCTTCTGTAATAGTACCGGCAGGATATACGGGAGAAGGGGAGCCCCTCGGAATAACCTTTACATCTAGGGCATACACTGAATCACAGCTTATTGCCTTTGCCCATGCTTATGAGCAGGGGACAAAAAAGCGGATACCGCCGGTTGAATATGTAAAATAAAGTTCTTTACTAAAAAGAAAATATATTAATAAAAACAATAAAGCAGGCATTATGGTTATTATTTCATAATGCCTGCTTTATGAGTTTTGAGATAACATATTTATCACTTTTTAAGGAATTCTCTGTCTCACAAATTTCTTCCCATATACGAAGGTTTCATAAATTAAATTGTGTCTTCTGTTTCGATATCTATTGGAATTTCAATCTTTTTTAATAACGGTTTCTGCTTTTTAACCAGATACTCAAACATGGATTTTATCAACAAATATCCCTGCAGTTCCGGGTTTTGAGCGATTGCAAAATCTACAGCCTTGGATTTCAACAGTTCAATCGAATCAGGTGTTAAGTCATGGCAGATAACCTTGACAGCACCGATTTTTTCTGTAATGCTGAGTGCATTTCCGATACCCGCCACACCACCTCCGGTGATGTAAACGCCGCTCAAATTCTGATATGTGTTCAAATATTTAAGCATGATCTTGAATGCATCTTCTTTTCTGTCCTGATTTTCATTGATTTCAACTATGTTTAATCTAGGATAACTCTCATGGATCTTGTGTTTGAAACCACGAAGCCGGTCTTGGTGGCAGGAGAGATTTTGGGAGCTGATGATTACCCCTATATCACCTCCGTCAGGAAGGAGCTTGTGTAAGAGACCTGCAGCGGTGCGCCCGCCTTTATAATGGTTCTGTCCGATAAAGCATATATCATTGATCTCCTCAATTTGTGAGTTGAATGTAATGATAGCAGTACCATTGCTGCTGAGCAGGTTGATTTTTTGAATAACTTGCTCGTCATTAAGAGGGAATACAGCAATACCTGCATATTTCTCGTTTTCAAAGGAGTTTAAAATGCCTATCTGCTCAGCAGGCTCGAGCGTGCTCAACATTTTGGTTGAAATTTTCAAACCGAAGGGTTCAAATTCTTCCTGAGCTCTTTTTATACCATGAATGATCTCGTGTACGAATGGGTTGTACTCTGGTGTCAAAACAACTCCGATTTTCAATGTGTCTTTGATCTGAACGAGTGCTTTGCCAAGATAATTCGGTTTGTAATCCAATTCCTCAATTATTTTGAGAATTTTATTTTTTGTTGCAGTTTTGACGCCGGGCCTATTATTTAGCACTTTGTCAACTGTACCGCGGGAGACATTGGCTAACTCGGCAATTTGTTTTATTGTTATAGCCACAAGGCACCTCCATTACTTTTTTGAAGCATTTTATATATATGGATATAATAACTAATCACTCAATTATAAGTAAAGTATAGCACAAGAACATGTACATGTCAAAATAATATGCACGAGCACAAATGTTAATCCAATATTATATGGATAAATGACTTAATTTAGAAAAACCAAATGATATTCGCTACTTACACTCTAAGCAATAAAATGTGCTCGAGCATAAAATTTTTGATAAACCATTGTCGAACAAGAAATCTTATGCTATAATGTTCCTATAAAATGAGCTCGAACACAATTGTGAATAAACTGAATTAAACTAAAAATAACCAGGAAAGGCGGTTACAAAATGAAATTTGGTACTCTCTACTCATATTGGGGCAATGAATGGACTTGTGATTATATTCAGACCGCAAAAAAAGTTGCAGGTCTTGGATTTGACATACTGGAAGTTGGGGCAGGACATCTCATAAACATGTCCGATAATTATTTAGCTGACTTGAAGGTTCTGTCAAAAGAGCTTGATTTGACAATTACAAGCAACATAGGTCCGGCTAAAGATATGGATGTTGCAGCAGCTGACCCGGAAATCCGTAAAGCGGGGATTAAATTTCTATCAGATATCATGAAGGCTATGGATAAACTGGATTCGAGGACTTTAGTCGGCGTTCAGTACACATATTGGCCAAATGATTTTTCAGATTTAGATAAACCTGCGATATGGGCAAGAGGTGTCGATAGTGTTAAGGAGCTTGGGAAAGTTGCTGAGTGTTACAATATTGAAATGTGCCTTGAGGTGGTAAACCGATTTGAGACACACATTATGAACACAAGCAAAGAGGGCATAGATTTCTGCAAAGAAGTTGACAATAAAAACGTGAAAATCCTCTTGGATACCTTCCATATGAATATAGAAGAAGATAACATTCCCGATGCGATTCGCTTTGCAGGGGACAAGCTTGGACACCTTCACGTCGGTGAAGGGAACAGAAAGCTTCCTGGCGAGGGATCACTGCCTTGGCGTGAGATCGGAAAGGCTCTGAGAGATATTGGATTTGATCAGGGTGTGGTTATGGAACCGTTCTATTATCAGGGGGGTCAAGTTGGAAAGGATATAAAAGTCTGGCGTGATTTGAGCGAAGGTGCAAGTGCAGAAGAGATGAATCGCAGAATTGCTTCTTCACTAAAGTTTTTGAGATCTCAGTTTGAAAAGAGGGAAAGCTAAAATGGCAGAAGTATGGACCATGGGGGAAATGATTGTCGAAATCATGAGGACAGAGGTAGATGTGAGTTTGTATGAAGCAGGTTTGTTCAAAGGGCCGTTTCCAAGTGGGGCTCCGGCAATCTTCATAGATACCGTTGCAAGGCTGGGACACAGTTCAGGAATAATCGGCGGCGTTGGTAATGATGAGTTTGGAGATTGCTTGCTGGACAGACTGAAAAAAGACGGTGTTGATTGCTCAAAAGTGATTATCAGTGATGCGTTTGCCACTGGTGTTGCATTTGTTACTTATTTCTCTGACGGTTCAAGGAAGTTTATTTTTCATATGGGAAATACCCCGGCTGTTGATGCCAAAGCCCCCGAGGAAAAAGACCTTGAGGGAATCAAATTCTTCCATATCATGGGCTGCTCACTCATGGCCAAGGCTTCATATGCTGAAGAGATTATCAATACAATGAGAATCGCAAAAAGGCTTAATGCAAAGGTATCTTTTGATCCAAATATCAGGAAGGAGCTCCTTAAGGATGCCTCAGTCTTTGATACCGTGCAGGAGATAATGAGAAATACGAGTGTATTCCTCCCGGGGATTGAAGAGCTTCTTTTGGTTACACAAAAGCAGACCATTGAAGAAGCAATTGAAAAATGCTTTGAAAATCCGGAGATGGGAATTATTGTTCTGAAGAATGGTTCGAAGGGATGTTCAGTTTATACAAGAACCCAAAGCTTCAAAAGAGGAGTTTATCCGGTTGAAGTTATTGATTCAACAGGTGCCGGGGATAGCTTTGACGCTGCATTCATTTGCGGATTATTGGAGGGCAAGGACCTTATGACAGCTGCAAGTATGGCTGCTGCTGCCGGAGCTCTGAATACTGCAGCATTCGGGCCCATGGAAGGAAATATCTCAGTGAAAACAGTCAATCAAATGATCCGCGATTATTAAATTGAGGGGGAAGTTTCTTGGCTAATTATCGTTTGGAAGTTAGAAATTTGCATAAGAGTTTCCCAGGGGTTTATGCCATAAAGGGCGTTAGCATGCAGATAATTCCGGGTGAGGTTCATGCTCTTGTCGGAGAAAATGGTGCAGGCAAATCGACGCTCATGAAGCTGATTACCGGGGAATATATCCCTGACAAGGGGGAGGTTCTGCATAATGATGAAGTAATCAAACCCCGTTCAGTAGCGGACTCTCAAAAGTACGGTATTGCCATGATCCACCAGGAACTGGCGCCGATGCCCAATATGACGATTTCTGAAAATATTTTTCTAGGTCAGGAAATTATGAATGGCAGCATACTGAACGATAAGGAAATGGATAGGCAGACCGAGGACATATTGAAGGAATACAGGATGAACTACCATCCTAGGGCAAAAGTCGGAAAGATTCCCATTGCCCAGATTCAGATGCTGGAGATTATTAAAGCAGTTCGAAAAAACGCGGACATCATTATTATGGACGAACCCACATCATCCTTGTCAGACGAAGAATCCCAGAAGTTATTCTCACTGATAAAGGAATTGACCGCAAAAGATGTTTCAATCATATACATTTCTCACCGCCTGGAAGAAGTGCTAAACCTTTCAGACCGAATTACAGTCCTTCGTGACGGAGAGTACATCAAGACAGTTTCTGCTGAAAATGTAACACAGAATGAGTTGGTAGAAATGATGGTGGGACGGACTCTAGAAAATATTTATCCAAAGGAAGAAGTTCCCATGGGGGATATCGTGCTCTCCATCAAAGGCTTTTCCATGAGTGACCAGTTCAAGGATGTGAGTTTTGATGTCAGGGCTGGCGAAATTCTTGGCTTCTCGGGGCTGGTCGGTGCAGGACGAAGTGAAATAATGAACGCTATATTTGGCTTGAATGAACCTGAAAGAGGAGAAAGATACCTGGATGGGAAAAAAATCAGGGTGAAATGGCCAAGAGATGCAATTAACCACGGTATAGTCATGGTCAGCGAAGACCGTAAACTCTACGGACTGGTTTTATGCAGGTCTATAAAAGAGAATATTACGCTTCCTAATCTGAAAAGACTTTTCAGAGGGCTGTTTATTGGCAATAAAAAAGAGAACCAGTGCGTTGAGGAATATATAAAAACGTTAGGGATCAAATGTTTCAGTAATAAAGTAGCTACCGGATCTTTAAGTGGTGGAAACCAGCAAAAGGTTGTCATTGCCAAATGGCTTCTGTCAAAGCCAAAGGTGCTTATTCTTGATGAACCCACCAGAGGAATTGACGTTGGTGCTAAATTTGAAATATACAAAATCATCGTCGAATTGGCAAGACAAGGTCTGGCAATCATTCTCATTTCCTCCGAATTGCCTGAAGTCATTGGTATGAGTGATCGGATCCTCGTTGTATCTAAGGGATGCATTACAGGAGAATACTTAAGAAAAGACATACTGTCAGGTAAGGTAACTCAGACCAATCTGCTGAAAAGTGCATTGAAACAAATATAAAGGAGGGTTTGAAACATATATGAAAACCACTTATATATCAACAATGGCTTTTTTAAAAAAATTCGGGATACTAATTGTACTGATAACGCTATGGGCTATTTTGCTGGCGGTGTCACCTACATTCAGGACAATAGAAAATGGAATTAACATTTTGAGGCAGGTAGCTGTAAACGGCATCATGGCAATTGGAATGACATTTGTAATCATGACCGGCGGTATAGACTTGACTGTCGGGTCATTAATTGCTGTTTCCGGCGTAGTAACCGGAAGTCTGCTGGTGGTAAATCCCCAAAATGTTGTTTTTGCAGTCCTGGCTGGTATTATTGTCTGCGGTTTGTTTGGAGCGATGAACGGTGCCTTTGTAGCCTATGCGGATGTTCCACCGTTTGTTGCAACATTGGCCGGTATGACAATTGCCAGGGGATTTGCCTATGTCTATTCGAACGGAAAGCCATATACCCTGGCATCAGAGGGCTTTCGAGTAATAGGAAAAGGATATGCACCAATAATAATATTTTTGGTCATTTTGTTGATTGCCCATACGATTCTTTCAAAACTGAAATTCGGAAGATATATCTATGCAACAGGCGGCAACCAGAGAGCTGCAATGGCTTCCGGTGTAATGGTAAAAAGGGTTCTGATTAAGGTTTACATCCTAAGTGGTATTTTAGCCGGGATTTCAGGTGTAGTACTTGCTTCAAGGACAAATTCAGGACAGCCAGCGGTCGGAATGGGATACGAAACAGATGCAATAGCTGCAGCAGTAATTGGCGGAACCAGTATGACCGGAGGAAGCGGTACGATTGGCGGAACATTGATCGGCATATTGATCATCGGTACATTGAATAATGGATTGAATCTTCTGAATGTATCATCATATTATCAGCAGATCATTAAAGGGTTTATCATATTAGGTGCTGTTTGCTTTGATATCTTTTCTAAAAAGAAATCGAAGTAGATATAAAAAAAGAGGAGGAGAAATAAAATGAAAAGAGTAATTACCCTGGTTCTGATGGTTGCACTAATCTTCAGTGTGGTAGGCTGTGCAGCAAACAAAACTAACAATCAAGCAGAAGCAACAAATCAGACTACCACTGAAAAATCAACACCTGAAAGCGGCTACAAAATCGGCGTATTGATGAAAACCATGTCGGACACATACTCCAACAAGCTTGGTGAAGCAATCAAAGCTTATGCAGCAGAAAAATATCCAAACGCAACATTGTATTTGCTTGACGGACAGGCTGATATTGCAAAACAGATTTCACAGGCTGAAGATTTGATTGCAAAGCAGGTTAACGTTATTATTTTAAATCCGCAGGACGCAGATGGATCGGCACAGGTTCTTGACCTCGCTGCCAAGGCAAAGATTCCTGTTATAGAAGTCAATACTGAGACTACCCGCACTGATTATGTTTCATATGTTGGTTCTGATGATGTCAAAGCCGGCGAAATCATGGGAAACTTTGTGAACGATAAACTCGGCGGCAAAGGCAAAATTGCCATACTCGAAGGTGAAATGGGCCAGAGCGCTCAGATTAAAAGATACGAAGGACTTAAAAATACAATACTGAAATCCAGCGGTATTGAATGTGTAGCTACACTTTCTGCCAGCTGGTCCAGAGATAAGGCAATGGCAACCACTGAGGATTGGCTTGGAAAATACAGCGACCTGGCTGCAGTTATTTGCGAGAACGATGACATGGCAATGGGCGCATTGCAGGCAGCTGAATCCCAAAATAAGAAAATCGTTATTATCGGAACAGATGCAATTCCGGATGCTCTGAAGGCAGTAAAAGAAGGGCGCCTTTCAGGTACTGTACTGCAAGATGCCAACGGACAGGCAACAACAGCTGTTGACGTTGCAGTTAAAGTTGCTGCAGGTGAAAAAGTTGACTCCAGATATGATGTACCGTTTCAGCTCATTACCTCAGAAAATGTTGACCAATTCCTTAAATAGTCTAGTTGATTTAAAATAATGTATAGATGATGAAGGGCTAAAAAGAAATTTTTAGCCCTTCATTTCGGAAAGGATAAATTATGCATCCTATTCAGGAGATTGTTAGTTTACAGAAAAAAGGAGTATGCATAGGCATTTTCTCATGCTGCAGTGCTAATGAGTATGTGCTGAAAGCTGCAATGCAAAGAGTCAAGAAAAACAATTCTTATTTGCTGATTGAATCCACTGCAAACCAGGTGAACCAGCATGGAGGTTATACTGGGATGACCCCTGCCGATTTCTACAGATATGTAAATAATCTGGCGAAGAAGGAAAACTTCCCATCCCATAAACTGATACTGGGTGGAGACCATTTAGGCCCCCTGACATGGACCAATATGAGTGAGGAACATGCAATGAGAGAAGCAGCCGAACTTGTCAGACAATATGTTGAGGCCGGTTTCACAAAGATCCATATTGATACAAGCATGCGTTTGGCAGATGATGATGCTTCCGTCAGGCTGGATGAAGCGCTGATTGCATCCAGAGGTGCTTTTCTTTGTGAGGTTGCAGAAAACGCATATCTAAGAAAAAAGGCTGAGGATCCTGATGCTATCGCTCCAGTATATATCATAGGCAGTGAGGTACCGATTCCTGGTGGTGCGCAAGAAGCAGAAGACAGCATTTCAATCACTTCTGCGGAAGACTGCGAAAAAACAATACAAATGTTCTATGAGAAATTTCAAGAAAGAAAACTGCTGGACGCATGGGAAAGGGTACTGGGGCTCGTTGTCCAGCCGGGAGTGGAATTCGGAGATTCGGAAGTATTTGATTACGAACGTGAAAAGGCGCAGAGACTTAGCGCTTTCATAAAAAATAATAAAAAGTTTGTCTTTGAAGGGCATTCCACGGACTACCAGACAAAAGAAAACCTCAGAAGCATGGTAGAAGATGGCATTGCAATTTTGAAGGTAGGTCCGGCTTTGACATATTACCTAAGGGAAGCTCTATTTGCACTTGAAAACATTGAAAAGGAAATATTTAGAGACAGAAATATAACATTAAGCAGCTTTAGAAAAGAACTGGAGGCGGCAATGCTTGTAAATCCCGGTTATTGGGTCAAGCACTATCACGGGGATGAAGCTGGATTAAGGTTTTCCAGAGCATTTAGTTTTTCAGACAGGTGTCGGTATTATCTAGGCGAATCAAAGGTTCAGGATTCAATAATGCAATTGGTCAAAAATCTTGATTCTGCAGAAATTCCAGAAACACTCATCATGCAATATATGCCTGTACAATACGAGTCTGTTCGAAAAGGAGTACTGCCAAAGCAGCCGGAAAGCCTGATACTTGACCGCGTAGGAGATTGTATTGACGACTATTTGTTTGCAACAATTAATGCTGGATAATCATTAATATTGAAAGACAAACTGAAAAGAATGAATAGTATACTGGTTATTAACAGTTATTGTGCAATAGTAGAGATGCGCTTCTATGATACTGAAGTGCATAATCAAAGGTTTTCACTGCAGAGAACATTATGCAAGTGTATATAAAAAAGGCCTTATTCTTAGGTTCGCCTAACTATAAGGTCTTTGACCTTAAGGCATTACGTTAAATGATAGATTAAAAATCTTATCAATATTAAGCCAAATATTACTAATAATGGAATTTTTTTATAATGCATAGGTAAAAAGCCTGACGACCATATCCATGAAATCCCAAGGGACTTTCATGGTGCTGTCAATGGTGCTCTTGCTATCACCAAGGGTGACGAACTCCTTTATAAGGTCATTTGCCAGTATATATTCAGATTGCTTTATATCCCTTAAGGCTCTCTCATAGCCGTCCCTGCAGAGTTCCAGGTCAACAGGCTCCCGGGAGCTTAGATTCCATGCTTTGCTGTTCTCAAAAATCCCGTCCCTTGACATGACGAATATCTTGTAATTATCTATAAAGGAACCCTTAATCATATTTGACTGGGACGCAACAAATCCGCTTTCGGCATTCAAAAGGTCCTGCCCGAAAAGCTTTGTCCTTTGTTCCTTTATTCCGAGAAGGTTCAGCATAGTCGGGAGAAAGTCCATCTGTCCCCCGACTATAATATTTGTCTCATTTACAGTTGTGCCGGGAATATGAATAATCAGGGGCACATTAAGAGATTCATCAAAGGAGTATTCATGGCATAAAAGTCCGGACATCAGCCTGTCATTTTCAGCTACGCCACAAGATATGCCCCCGTGGTCTCCGTATATTGCGATCATTGAATCCTCATATAGCCCGTATCTCTTCAATTCCTCAATGAAAAGTCCCAGAGCATCATCTGTATAATGTATCGCCTGAATATAATTGCCCAGAGTTGTGTTTTCATGCTCAGGCTGCAGTTGTATTGTCTTGTACTTCTTTGGAAGCGCATAAGGATGATGGCTTGAAAGTGTGATCAGGAAAGAATAAAAAGGCTTCCTGGCTGAACTCAGGAACTTGGCCGACTGCTTGAAAAAGTGCTTGTCACTGAGGCCCCAGCCGAATATTTCCTCGGGGCTGAAATCATGCATATTGATAAATCTGTTGTAGCCCATCATAGGATAAATATTCTGTCTATTCCAGAACTCCGGTTTGTAAGCATGAAACGCCATTGTATTGTACCCTATATCCCTCAAGATCATGGGCAAGCCAAGGAACTTGTTATTCTGATACTTGCTGTAGGCAGGCAAGTCCATTGAAGGGTAAAGGGAGTTCTGGGTGACGAATTCGGCATCTGAGGTACCACCTTTTCCCAACTGCTGGTAGAAACGGTTGAAATATATCGAATCCTTTTGAAGCAGTTTATTAAGGTTAGGTGTAGGCTCCTGGCCGTTGTAATTCAGATTTATTACAAAATCCTGAAGGGCTTCTACCTGAATGACTATTATGTTTCTTCCCTTTGCCAACCCAAAGTAACGGGGAGCCTTGGTCACTATTTTTCTGGCCGGTTCTGCCTGAGCTTTATTGATATTGCTGTTGTTGTCATCAGCTTTATCCGGTTTGGTGCCTTTGAGCTGTGATATATGATAATGCAGCAGGCCGAAATTCGCATAAGCCTGGCCGCTGCTTTTTATGCTGCTTGTGGAGAAATCCGTAAAGGCAAGTACCAGCATTAATGAGGCTGCAACAAGCGAAGGTACAATATTCGGATACCGGCCTTTTTCCTTGTGAGTAAAGAAGTAATGATGTATTATCAGAACCGGCACATCAGCGAATAGAAGGAGGTAGATTCCGGAAAAAAGAGAGGCCACACTATCCCATATCGTGGGCAGAACCTTTAAGAACTGAAGATCTCTGACTTC